>Ga0208297_1000339_pt1 | contig 107506 bp, 91 predicted proteins | sample LMS_cellobiose_e_FD_187367 | JGI IMG/M metagenome (GOLD analysis project Ga0208297, IMG submission 187367) | Rumen-fistulated moose microbial communities from Alaska, USA - LMS_cellobiose_enrichment (SPAdes) (version 2) | ecosystem: Host-associated > Mammals > Digestive system > Stomach > Rumen... | reverse complement strand
GCCAAGTCGGGACGGGATAAACGCTGAAGGCATCTAAGCGTGAAGCCCCCCTTAAGATAAGATATCCCATGCGAATGCAGTAAGACCCCTGAAAGACGATCAGGTGGATAGGTTAGAGGTGGAAGTGCAGTAATGCATGCAGCTGACTAATACTAATAGGTCGAGGGCTTGACCTAAGATTAGATGAAATCAAAAAAGTGTGTAGTTTTGAAGATACAATTATATAAAAGGTTGTATTAAAACAAATTTTGTTTTAATACAACTTTTTTTTTTGTCTAATAGAGATTATTTTAGTTGGAGCAAATTTCTTGTTATTATCTATCAAAGTTATAATCTTCTTTAGCAGAAGGCTTTTTACACTTGTTTATTTAAGGTCATTAAGTGTAATATATTAGAAAAGATCACAAAAGCGAGGGGATTATTATGATGGGGATAATGACTATTGAAGAAAAAATGAAATTAGTTATTGATTTGGCTGAAGAAGGTATGAAACAAGGAGAACTACCTATTGCTTCAATAATTTACTCTGGTAATGATATCATAGCGCAGGCTTACACTACTGAGAATGCATCTGGAAGATATTTAGTACATGCAGAATTACAGGCTTTATTAGTAATGGATAGTTTAAAATATTCATATAAAGTCCGAAGAGAGATGCAGCTATTTACCAACCTGGAACCCTGCATGATGTGTTTAGGTGCAATAATGCATTCATTTGTTGGTGAATTATATTATTCCATAGAATCTCCTACGGACGGCGGAGTGGTGTGGATGGAAAAAACATGGGCTGATTATCATACGAAATCTTCCTTTAAACCTCCTGTTTTATATAAAGGTATCTTAGAGAAAGAAAGTAGGAATTTATTTAAGCGATATATAGATATCAATCCCTCCGGCCGTCTTCATGCTTGGGTTAAAACACTAATCGGATAATATCTTGCGATTGACTTAAGCTGTCTAAAATATCTAAAATACATAAGATCATCTGTTACTTTACCTGATAAAAATACTACTTTCCAATAAATGTATATTAAAGTATAATGTAATTACTACACATATAGATAAACCCCAACCGATGCTTGTTTGTCTATATAGTAGTAATAAGAAGAGAGGTATATATAATTATTGGAGGTGGATGCATGAACAGAAAGAAATTAACAGCAATAATGACAGTGTTAGCATTGTTGATAACTGGAGTGAGTTTTTATGCACCAAGTGAAAAGGCAAATGCTTATGGTAATCTGATTTATGATGATTTTGAAGACAGCTTAGACGGTTGGGGTCCAAGAGGCTCAGATGCTGAAGTGGTAGCTTTAAGTTCAGAAGAGGCTTATTCAGGGGAGAGCAGCCTTAAAGTATCAAATCGGACAAATACCTGGCACGGAGCAACATGTGACAAAACAAATGATCTTACACTTGGTGAAACCTATGTATTTGGAATTTGGTTAAAATATGTAGGAAATGCTTATGCAAGTACATACAAATTTAACCTTCAGCTGCAATATAATGATGGTGTCAGTGATCAATACAAAACTATAAAATCTGCCAGTGTAAATAAAGGAGCCTGGACCTACCTGGAAGGTGAATACACAATACCGACGGATGCAACCAATGTGTTTATCTATGTAGAGTCTGAATATAAGACATCTGCCGGGGCTCAGGATTTAATGGATTTCTATGTGGATGATTTTAAAGCAACTCCAGCAGTCCTGCCTGAGATTGAGAAAAATATAGCTAGCCTTAAAGATGTATTTTCTCCTTATTTCGGTATCGGTGCAGGAGCAACTGCAAATGAAATAGCTCCTGCTCCCGGAAAAGAGCTGGTTAAAAAACATTATAATCTTTTAACCATAGGAAATGAATTAAAACCAGATGCTGTATTGGATTACAATGCTACAATAGCTTATATGAATGATAATCCCGGTGATCAGGTAAATCCACAGGTAAATCTGAGAGCGGCAAGAACGCTGCTTGAATTTGCGAGAGATAATAACATACCGGTAAGAGGACATACCCTGGTATGGCATGCTCAGACTCCGGATTGGTTCTTTAAGGAGAATTATTCAACAGCAGCGGATGCATCATGGGCTTCTAAGGAAGTTATGCTGTCAAGACTTGAGAACTATATTAAGAATCTTATGAACCTGATTAAAGCAACTTATCCTACAGTGGAATTCTATGCCTGGGATGTTGTAAATGAGGCAGTAGATCCTAATACTGCTACCGGTATGAGAAATCCTGGTTCCAATAATACAACTTCAGGTAATTCTCCCTGGATGCAAACAGTTGGGTCAGATTTTATCGTAAAAGCTTTTGAATATGCAAGGAAATATGCTCCCACAGGCTGCAAACTATTTTACAATGATTATAACGAATATGAAACAAAGAAGAGCAGCTTTATATTTGATATCTTAAAAGGCTTGAAAGAAAAAAATCTGGTTGACGGTATGGGAATGCAATCTCACTGGATTATGGATTATCCAAGTCTTAGCATGTTTGAAACCGCTGCAAGAAAATATAACACCTTAGGTATTGAATTACAACTTACCGAACTGGACATCAAACAACCGGACGGAAGTAGTACGGCTCTGACAAATCAGGCGGCACGTTATAAACTGTTGATTGATAAAGTGGTTAATCTTAAGAAAGAAGGACTAAATATAACAGCAGTAATTTTCTGGGGAATTACTGATGCAACCAGCTGGCTTGGCGGTTATCCTTTATTGTTTGATGCGACATATAAGGCCAAACCTGCTTTTTATTCTATAATTAAGGATTGGGATACAGGGGTAACAGCTACCCCGACATCTACGCCAACAGTAACCCCGACAGCTACCCCGACAGTCACCCCAACAGTTACTCCGACAGTTACCCCAACAAGTACGCCGACAGTTACGCCGACAGTAACCCCGACGGTTACACCAACAGGGGAACCGGTAGTGGGAATCCCCGTAGTTGAGGTAAGCACAGCTAATAATGGAAATTATATAAGCCAGAAATATACGGTATCCGCTACACAAGGTACCATTGATGTTTCTAAAGTATCAATAACTTTTACTGGAACAGGCATGAGTGACAAAGAGCAAAATTTTTGGTGTGATCATGCTGCACTAAAATTATCTGTTTCACCTTTCTATAAATCCTTGAATGGTTACGTGACGGGTAATATAAGTAATAAGGTATTGACCATAAGTATCAGTAAGAGTGAAGAATTGGCTGCAGGTACTGGAAATCTATCTATTGAAATACGCTTTGCCAAGACGGATTGGTCAACTTATGATGCAATCACAAATCCGGTATTAAAGGTTTACTATAATGGAAAATTAGTTGAGTAACTGTTAATAAGTTTAGAGTATTGGTTGAAATGTTAATAATTAGGAGAAAATAGAGCCTGTAGACAGTATAGTTTTCCGTGTACAGGCTCTTCTTGAATTTAAATATATAAAAAATGAATATAAGTAACAGTGTTCCCACTATATAGGTAATTAACACTATTTGTATAATAAGTTTGAATTTTGTAGAAATTTATACTATAATATGATTATCCATATCGGAGAAAGTAAATTACAACGTAAGGGAAAGAGCTTAAGGGAGGAATAATAATGGAAACTGGAGTTTTGTTGGAAAGCGGAACTAACGAGTTGGAAATACTAGAGTTTAAAATCGGTGATAACTTTTATGGAATAAATGTGGCAAAGGTTAGAGAAATATTACCATACCAAAAACCCACACCAATCCCCAATGCCCACCCCTATCTGGAAGGTATCTTTATGCCAAGAGAAGATATCATTACTCTGATTGATCTATCTAAAGCTCTTCATGCCCCTGAGATGAATAATATAGAAGGGCATATGAATATTATTACAAATTTCAATAAATTAAACATAGCTTTTCATGTACACGGTGTTGTCGGTATTCACCGTGTTTCCTGGGAGGATATCAATAAACCGGATCAGACTATAAATGCTTCTGCAACCGGTATTTTAAAATGGAATAATAAGCTGATTGTTATTCTGGATTTTGAAAGAATCATAACAGATATTAACCCTGAAACAGGCTTAAAAATGTCTGATATTAATCACCTTGATAAACGTGAAAGAAATGACATACCCATTATGGTGGTGGAAGATTCCCCATTATTAGGCAAGTTAATTAGTGAGTTCCTTGTTAAGGCTGGCTATTCAAATATTTTAATGAAGGAAAATGGTGCAGAAGCCTGGGAGGCAATCCAAAATTTCAAAAATGATGGAATACTAAATGACAAGGCCAGATGTATCATTACAGATATAGAAATGCCCCAAATGGACGGGCATCATCTTACTAAACTGATAAAATCAGATAAAGATTTAAAACACTTGCCTGTCATCATATTTTCATCCCTTATCAATGCCGAAATGAGAGTAAAAGGCAGTTCAGTGGGAGCCGATGCACAGATTACCAAACCGGAGATTGGGACACTAATTGAAGTAATTGATGGTTTAGTGAGCAAATAGTCGGGGTTTAGAAATTTAAGTTTCTTGCCGATATTAATGTTATGAGAACCTTTACGCAAGGTACAGCCTGATTAATCAGAGAATATTGTAGCATGAGAAAGGCCTAATTATACATGAAGGATGAGAAAGATATATTTAACAATAATGGGGATTCAAAAAAAGATGAATTAAATAATGATGATATCTTCAGCCGATTAGATGACAATTCTGAGATGGAAGATGCGGACGATGATCTTCTGGCTTTATTGGACATGATATCTGCCCAGGATGAGATGCAAAAAGGCGGTAATAGTGATTATGCCTCTTCCAAGGAGCCTCCTAAAAAGTCAGCCCAAGAGGAAGAACCTATCTTTTCATTAGATGATTTCGACCTGGAAACGAGCGGTTTGGATATGGCTGGTATGGATACTTTCGAGCCGGAGCCGGAAGATGAGACAGTCGATAGCTTTGAAGCAGATAAAATTCTTACAGCACAAGAGCTAAAATCAGAAACCAAAGAAAAAAGTCTTGATAATATGGGAGATGTATTTTCTGATGCATTAAGTGCCATGGATCGTTTGGAGGATGAAGAACTTCCTGTTACAGAGACTGCTGAGACTGAGAAGAAACCTGGTTTCTTTCAAAGGCTTTTTGGAAAAGCAGGCAAAAAAGACAAATCAGCTATAAAAGAAGACTCAAAACTATCAAAAGAGGATAAGAAGAAGGCTATAGCAAAAGAAAAGGAAGCTGCCAAAAAGAAAGCAGCGAAGGAAAAGGCTGAGAAGGCCAAAGCTGCCAAAGCTCAGGCTAAGAAGCCGGAACCGGAACCCTTATCTCCAGAAGAGAAAGCAAAGCAAGAAAAAGCAAAAGAAGCAAAAGCTAAAAAGGCAGCTGCTAAAGCTGATAAGAAAAAAGCGGCAGATGCAAAAAAAGTTGAGAAGAAAAAGGTTGCCACTGATAAAGCAGCTATAAAAGCAGAGAAGAAGAAAGCCAAAGCCGAACTTAATCCGCCTGATCCGGAGGACAATATTAAATTAAATCCTCTCGGTATTGTGTTTATAATGACTTTCTTTATACTCATTGCAGGAGTTGTAATAATAGGAACGAACACTTACTCTTATAATCTGGGAATAAAGAATGCCAGTATCAGCTACTCCAGAGGCAGGTATATGGAAGCTTATAATAGTATCTATGGCCTTAATGTCAAGGAGAAAGATGCTGCAACATATGATAAGATCATAACGACAATGTATGTATATAAGCAATTGAATTCCTATTACAATTATACAGAACTTCAGAAAAAACCGGAAGCATTGGATTCCTTGCTGAAAGGACTTAACAGATATGATACGCATATTGAGCACGCAACTGAGCTTGGTATAGAAAAGAACCTGGGTTCTATTAAGAAGCTGATCCTAAAGGAACTAAAGGAGAATTATGGGATGACAGAAAAACAAGCAAAATCAATAAATGCTATTTCTGATCATACAAAGTATAGTCTGGAAGTAATTAATTTAGCAAGTGATAAAAAATAACATATTAATAAAATATATTCTTTTAATAGAATGAATTCTTTATTTATTAGCAAATGCCATGAGCTGCTTAAAGGTAGCACATGGCATTTGTTAATAATTATTACATTTCATATATTGAGCCTTATAAAAATATGCACCAGCGAATTCCAAATTTATCAATTATATCTGCCATTAGAGGACTATAATCACATTTGCTCAATGGATAAAGAATATTTGCTCCAACTTTTAATGAAGCATAGATTTTTTGAACAATAGCTTCCTTTCCCTCCCCAAAGTGCAAGCAGAACATCATAGTATTGCCTGAAACAGTATTTATTTCATTTAATTCGCTCACTGCTATTATTTGGCCAAAAACATCCAGCTCAGAGTGCATTAATGTTCCGTCTGAATTATAATAGCTACATATTAACTCAGCATCAAATACATTTTTATAAAACTCAAGAGCCTGATCACTTCTCTTGACAAAAACCTGCATCATAGACCTGTACATGAATCTTCCCCCGATAATTTAAATGTAAAATTGAATTTCCTCAGTATTTTATTTATATTGGATTATTTATTTACATGTGTAATTGCAAAAAAAAGATACATGTGGATGATATATTATAGATAGATCTTATCATTATATCAATATTTTTATTCTTATATAAGAAAGCTTTTAATAAACTTGACATATTAAGATGGGATTGATAATATAAGAATAAATATGTATATACATATAAAATAAATGTAATTAATGGATGAGCAGTATTATTATACTTAAATATATAATTCTCTTTGAGCTAAATATGAAAATTACTTGTTAAAGAGAACTGACTGAATCACAAAAAGTGCGAATCAAATTAATTTTCATATATATGTATATACATGGAAAAAAACTAATTGATAAGGAGAGGAAGTTAATGAATCAATCCTAACAAAACAGGAATTCAAGTAAAATCAGAATAGTGGAAGAGAAATAAGTAAGTAGAATACCAGAGAAGGCAAAAGGCCGTGTTACAAGTAATAGATAAAAAAACAGAGATAAAAGGCAGAGATAAAAGACGAAGATACCAGACAAAGACAAAAAAGACCATGATATAAGGAGGAGATAAAAGGCAGAGATAAAAGATGAAGATATTAGACGAAGATATCAGACAAAGACAAAAGGCCATAAAAAAGGCGGAAATAATAGACGAAAATACCAGGCAAAGATAATAGGAAAATAGAAAGGACAAAGATTGTAGACTGAGAAACTAACAAAAAAGGAAAGGTGTTAATATGTATAGTATAGAACAGTTAATAGAGCAGAAAGCATTAAACTTAGGTTTTGAAAAATGCGGTATCATCTCAACGGATCGAATGAAGGGTTATAAGGAGAAGTTTAAGGAACGGTTGGATAAAGTAAAAGAATCTGAACCCTTTTATGAGGGGCAGAAGAGGTTACTTAAATTTCAATCTGATTATCCTTGGGCAAAATCCATTATTGTTATCACTATTCCCTATTCAAAATATAACGTGCCGGAGGAATTAGAAGGTCATATCGGTAAGTCCTATCTTTATGACATAAGAATAGATGAGAATTCAGAAGAAAATAAAAATCGTAATGAATTCGAGCTGTTTATGGAGTCACTTGGGTTGAAAATAGCAGCAAATCATAAATTCGGTATAGTAGGTATGAGATGGGCTGCTTTGGAGGCCGGGCTTGGTGTCATAAGAAGAAACAATTTCTTTTACTCAGAGTCTGGTTCCTGGGTTCATCTTGAAGCTTGGATTACGGACAGAGAAATGGAACTGTGTCATGTAACAGATATTAAACCCTGTCCCTCTGGCTGTAACCGCTGCGTAAATGCCTGCCCTACAAAATCATTAACAGAGGGGTATACCATGAATCCACTGAAATGTATATCTTTTCTTACGACCTTTGGTGGGAGGAATCTTCACACTGAACCCCTGGCAGAGCAGTTTGGAGAATGTATTTATGGATGTGATATATGTCAGGACGTGTGCCCGATGAACCACAAGAAATGGAAGGGAGGGAAAAGCTTCAACGGTTTGGATGAATTAGCCTCGTCACTTACTGCAGAAGGTATTATGAATATGAAGGAAGACTTTTACAGGAATAGGATTCAACCTAAATTCTTCTACCTGAATGCTGAGGAACTATGGAAATGGCAGGTAAATGCCTTGAACTTCATGAATAACCAGTATAAGGAAGATTACAGGGGGCTGATTATAAAAGCATGCAATAGTGAATATGAAAAAGTAAGAGAAATGGCTGAGTATATCTGCAGGAAGCGGAGACTGATAATTGATAATAGTGTTGACATACAATGATATCTACTTTAAGATAAGAATGTCTTTAATAAATGACCATTAGTATATACTTAATAATACATGCAAGTAATACATCCCAAGTAATACATGCCAAATAATATATACGAAATAATATATACCAAATAGTACATGCCAAATAATATATACGAAATAATATATACGAAATAATATATGCCTAATATAATACATTACAATTATTAAATGACCCAATAATACATTATCAATAATACATTACTATTAATATTACCGTAGTGTTTTCATTAGTAGGAGCAAAGAAATGAATAAAACAACCGACAATAATTTTAAATTGCATGAGTGTGCATGCCGAAACCTCCGAATGACCACCAGAGTGATAACACAATATTATGATAAAGCCTTACAGCCGGCAGGGATTAAATCTGCTCAATATTCCCTATTAAATGACATATCAGGTAAAGAAGAAGGGATATCGGTAAACGAACTAGCAGAACATGCCATGATGGATCAGACAACAGTTACCCGGAATATAGAGCTGCTTCGCAGGAATGGATTGGTTAAAGTTGAAACAGAAGAAAAGGACTCCAGAAAAAAAAGGATTACAGTAAGTACAGAAGGGAAAGCTGTACTGGCAGCTGCATTGCCATTGTGGAAAGAAGCCCAGGCAGAATTAGAGCAGACTATTGGAATAGAGGAATACGAAAAATTTCTTAAAACCCTGTCTGTTCTAAAGAAGATGAAGTGAGCCTATACCTTAGAATGCATAAAATTTCTTTTGGACTTGTATTTATGAATATGCTATTATAGTATTATTACTATATTAGTTAGATAATAAAAGAGCTGATCAGAAGGACATTCACGGAAAGGACAAAGACATGATAGCTATCATTGATTATGATGCAGGTAATTTAAAGAGTGTGGAAAAGGCTCTGCAATACCTGGGAGAAGAGACAGTAATAACAAGGGACAAAGAGGTAATATTAGCAGCGGACAAAGTTATCTTACCTGGTGTAGGAGCTTTTGGCGATGCTATGAAAAAACTTCATTATTTTCATCTGGTGGATGTTATAAAAGAGGCAGCAGCCAGCGGTAAACCTTTCCTTGGAATCTGTCTGGGACTTCAGCTGATGTTTGAGTCCAGTGAAGAAGCACCGGGTGTTGAAGGTTTAGGTATTTTAAAGGGAAAGGTAGTACTGATACCGGACACTCCTGGCCTTAAGATTCCTCATATGGGATGGAATTCTCTTGAGGTGAATACTACGACAAGATTGTTTAAGGGCATCCAACAGCAATCCTATGTATATTTTGTGCACTCTTTTTATCTGAAAGCAGAAGTAGAAGCGGAAGTGGCTGCAGCTACTGAATACGGCGTTCATATTCATGCAGCAGTGGAAAAGGGAAATATCTTTGCCTGCCAATTCCATCCTGAAAAAAGCGGTGAAGTCGGACTTAAAATACTGAAAAATTTTGCAGGAATATAGGAGGCCAGAATGTATACTAAGCGAATAATCCCGTGTCTGGATGTACATAACGGACGAGTTGTAAAAGGTATTAATTTTGTGAATTTAAGAGATGCTGGTGACCCGGTGGAAATTGGGAAGGCATATGATAAAGCAGGTGCTGACGAGCTGGTGTTTTTGGATATAACAGCTTCTTCTGATGCAAGGGATATAAAGCTTGACATGGTAAGAAGAGTGGCTGAGACTGTCTTTATTCCTTTTACTGTAGGTGGTGGAATCAGAAGTATAGAAGATTTTAAAGCAATTCTAAGAGAAGGCGCTGATAAAATAGCAGTAAACACAGCAGCCATCCTAAATCCCAATCTTATTTCAGAAGCTGCGGAGAAGTTCGGGCGTCAGTGTGTGGTAGTTGCAATGGATGCAAAAAGAAGGCCGGATGGCTCAGGCTGGAATATTTATAAAAACGGTGGCAGAGTAGATATGGGAATTGATGCGGTTGAGTGGGCTATGCAGGCAGATAAGCTTGGAGCAGGAGAGATTCTGTTAACCAGTATGGATTGTGACGGAACTAAAGATGGTTATGATTTAGAGCTTACCAGAATTATCTCTGATAATGTATCTATTCCGGTTATAGCATCCGGAGGAGCAGGAAAGAAAGAACATTTTCTGGAAGCATTAACAAAAGGAAAAGCAGATGCTGTATTAGCAGCATCACTGTTTCATTATAAAGAGCTGGAAATCAGAGATTTAAAGGATTATCTGGCAGAAAACGATATAAGTGTCAGAAGGGACTAAAGATATGAGTGGAATTACAAATGACTGGCTTAAGGCTATTGGCGGAGAATTTCAGAAACCTTATTATTCTAAGCTATACCGCTTTGTGAAAGAAGAATATGGATGTTACGAAATATTTCCCAAGTCAGAGGATATTTTCAATGCATTTCATCTTACTCCTTTAAGTGAAGTAAAGGTGGTTATATTGGGACAGGATCCCTACCATAATGTCAATCAGGCCCATGGACTGTGTTTTTCCGTTAAGCCGGAAGTTGATATACCGCCTTCGCTCCTTAACATCTATAAGGAACTTCAGGATGATATGGGACTAAAAGTTCCTAATAACGGATATTTGGTGAAGTGGGCAAGCCAGGGTGTGCTGATGCTGAACACTGTTCTGACTGTAAGGGCACATCAGGCCAACTCACATCAGGGCAGAGGCTGGGAGGAATTTACCGATGCTGTAATTCATGCTGTAAACGCAGAAGACAGGTCTATTGTATTCCTTCTTTGGGGAAGACCGGCTGGACTAAAGAAATCCATGCTGACTAATCCAAAACATCTAATATTAGAAGCACCCCATCCAAGTCCACTTTCCGCTTACAGAGGTTTCTTTGGTTGTAAGCATTTTAGTAAGACCAACGACTTCCTAAAGGCGAATGGGCTTGCAGCAATTGACTGGCAGATTGAAGATGTTTAATTAAAGATAAGCTACATAAAGGAATCAGGCTGCAATAATAGATATGCTAGATCTATGAAAACGATACTACACAAAGTACACATAGCAAACGAAATATATTTACAAAGGCTCTCCAATGTCAGTAATGCCATTGAAGAGCCTTCATCTTGTTTTTAGTACATGAATGGATAGTATCAAACAACTTTTACAGGTAATGGGTAACAAAGTTTACTGTAATCAGGTCTGCCATTGAAAGCACAACATGGACTTAAGCGCTTTTGTAAGAGTACTCATAAGACCATTGAGACAAAAAAGAAAGAAAACCCCTCCCCTCATGAAGGATGGGGAAGGGTAGCAGAGTCCAGGTAGATATTCTAATCAGGATGTTTGTAATAGTTATATGCTGCTAAGATAAAATAAGGTTTATTGAGGAAGGTTTATGCAGATATAAAATACAATTAAACCGCCAGATCTCTCTTTGCATAAAACTTATAAGTACCCCAAAGGAGAAAAACTGAAAGAAGCAGCGTCAGAAGAACAATAATAATATTTAAGCCATTCCCATTAATTATTTCCGGATAGCTGAAATATTTAAAGGGAGAAAGGATATTAAGAAAGTTTAAGCTGTCCGTCAGATCTGTAATTTTAGCAACAAAATATGCAGCTATTACCATACCGGAGGCAATGGAACCGGTTGCCTTTGTTTTCTTTTTTATTGATGCTAAAAGAGCACCAAAGGCTAAGAACAGGACCTGGAGTATCAGCATACTGATTAACAGCCAGACTATAACTGGTGTAATCTCACCTCCGCCGTCAAAGGAAGCGACAATAAGCAGAGAAGAAATCAAGGTTACTGCATTTAAGACAAGAAGATTAATTGCTGCGCTTAGAAGCTTTGCCGTAAGGATAGCTTTTCTTGACACCGGTTTAGCCATTAAAAACTCAGTTGTTTTGTTTCTTTCTTCTTTTGCAATGATACTGTTTCCCAGTAAAACGGCATGAATAGCCAGAGTTATTGCAATATAGGTAAAAAGAAAGGCATAGAATCCACCCAGGCTCTTTACATCAAAGGAAGAAAAACCAAACAAAGCTTTCATAGTATGGGGCATCTTATCAAAAATGTCACTGCTGTCACCGCCGGCTGTGTAAGCCGTATACTTACCCATGCCGCTTATTACCAATAATGCCATGGATATACTCCAGATAAGCAGTGATTTACGATTGGATTTCATTTCGTGTTTAAATATATTCATATCTGCTCCTTTCACCATTCTATCAGCTGACAGCATGGATATCCTTTCTTACAAATAAAATATAACTAACGGTAATAGATATTACTGTTACACCTAAACCCGTTAAGAAATAGGACAATTCATAACTTCTGTTCTGGATGATGTATACAATATCAAAGTACTTTAAGGGGGTAAAATAACGCACGATATTTCCATGTTCACCGGTTGTAAGTAAGGAACCTGCCAGGTATAAGCCAAATACGATACCTAAAGAAAGTGGTAATACTGTTTTGAGTTTTCGAAAGAAAACAGAAATAACAAGTCCCAGGGAAAAGAAAATTATCTGAACGGACAGCAGTGTTAAATTTATCAAAAGAAATGTTCCGAATTCAAAATCTTCTTGTTTTACTAAAGTAGCCAGGAGGAAGGAACTACCAAAAAATATCGTATTTGTTATTATCAGCAGCAGAAAGGCGGCAGTTAGCTTAGCAGTTATGACAGTGGTTCTGGATATTGGTTTCACAAAGAGAAAATCAGCAGTTCTTTCTCTTGATTCCTTTGTAAGCAGAGAAAGCCCCAGATTCATAGCTTGAATAGCCCCACCTAATAAAACAAAGGAAAAAATCATGGAATAATAACCAAATAGGGAGGTCAGATAATCAATCTGGATTCCCAGCATCTCACGTATGGCAGGTGAATAATTTGCAAGCAGGTTTTTGTATTCCTCGCCGTCCTGTGCGATTAATGGAAACATGGACAAGTAAAGAGCAGCCAGGGCAATCAGTGAAAGAATCCAGATAATTGTACTCTTTCGCTGGCTTTTTAACTCAAAACCTATAATATTCATATTTTTAATCCTCCTTTGCATAATAATGCAGAAAGATTTCTTCCAGATCCGGTTCGGTAATGGATATGTTCCTAAGGTCCAGTTCTGCTATTTTTCTTAAAATATCATTCAGATTACCCTTAAATATAAAGTCTGCAGTATTTTCTTTCACCTTGAGATCATTGATACCAGGCACTTTGAAGCCACCCAAATCCATTGTTGTTCTGGCCTCCAGGTGAACTCTCTTATAGCTGTTTTCTGAAAGACTGCTCATCTTCTCGAGTTTAATAAGCTTACCGTCTTTAATAAAAGCTACACGACTGCACAATCTCTGAACTTCACTTAAAATATGGGAAGAAAAGAAGATGGTAGCTCCCTTTTTATTTTCTTCTTCCATCAGCTCAAAAAATTTCTGCTGCATCAGAGGGTCAAGGCCGCTGGTTGGTTCATCCAGGATAATCAGCTTTGGTTCGTGGAGAAGACCCTGTACAATTCCGACTTTTTTCTTATTCCCAAAGGAAAGATCCTCGATTTTCTTCTTTAGATCCAAATCCATGATCTTAGCAAGCTCCTGGATTCTTTTGCTGCAGTCTTTTTTATAAAAACTGGCTGAATATTCAAGCAAATCAATGACTTTCATATTATCATAATAGAATACTTCAGAAGGCAGATAACCCAGTTCTTTTCTTACTTCAGGATTCGCAGTGCAGTTCTTTCCGAAAATAGCTGCGGTTCCAGAATCAGGATAGATAAGACCTAAAAGGGTTCTGATGGTAGTTGATTTGCCGGCTCCGTTTGGTCCGATAAAGCCGAATATCTCGCCTTCCGTAACCTGGAAGGATACATCCCTGATCCCTCTGGAATTGCCATAGCTTTTTGTTAAATTATTAATTTCTATAACATTCATAATTACCTCCTCTTTCCCCGTTATAACGGAAGAAATCTAATATAAGAAGCCTGATGGGCTTACTGAAAAATTAATGGCAGAAAGCGATAATCGCCTATTAAGGTATAAAATGATAGAATTACTAATGTTATAATCAGGACAGGTAACCAACGTAATTCTACTTATATAAATTTGCTTTCAGTATATCCATGCATCTGTAATACTCCTGGCAGCGGGCTTCTAAATCTGCATAATTATTCGTTGAGAACTCTTTTGCAAAACCCTCAGCCATCCAGATAAGCATTTTCATAACTAGTTTGACGTCAACATCTTCTTTGAATTTCGAAATATCCATATTCTCAAATGCTATATGGTTCCGGTAAACCTCGCCTTCAGCCAAAATTAGTTTTATATCATTTCTGACTGCAGGGTCTTCTTCAAAATAGATATTTGTTAAAAAGGCTGGTATGGCTGCATATTGCTTCATTACCGCAATCTTAACATCAGAAGCTAAAATTATACGGTCAAAAAAATCTGTAACGCTCTCATCAAAATTAGATTTGATTTCGTTTAGCAGAAGATCACTGCAAAATCGAACCAGGTAAAGATACATATCTTTTTTTGTCCCAAAGTAGTGAAAAACCATTGCCTTTGAAATACCAGCTTCAGCAGCAATATCGCTTACAGATGCTTTTTTATAAGTGTGGGTGCCAAATACTTTTAAAGCCGCCTCTAGGATTTTCTGTTGCTTTTCCTCTGGCAGATTCGTGAAATTCTCCATCGTTAACCTCGTTATATCTGTAATATAGTAAAATTATTAGTAGTGTTCGACCGATTCGGTTAATGCTATTATAGTTCTGTAAACCGATTCGGTCAATAGGGAAAATTAAATATTTTATAAATTTTGTACTTGACAAATCAAAAAATGCTCCCTATAATAGCCTTAATTTCATACAAACAAAAAGCTGTGATAAGAAGAAGTAGTAATCAGTAATCCATACAGAAAGCAACCGGTTGATGAGAGGTGCATGGCAATCTGAATATGAATACATCTTTGAGCTGCGCACCGAACAATTAAAGTAGGCTGCGACGTAACCTGCACACGTTATCGTGCTAGAGTATAACCCATCATGAATGGAGTACTCGAAGAGGTAAGCAATGTGAATTGTTTATAAATTAAAGGTGGTAACACGGGATATATGCTCTCGTCCTTTTTAGAAGGATGTGGGCTTTTTTTACGTTCTGGGAAAGTTTTTTTATAAACAGTGCTTATCTCATAAATATTAAATGAGAAAGGACAGAAAAAATGATATCCGTTGAAGAGCAGATGAAAATCATAGCCAAAGGGGCTAAAGAAATCGTAGGAGAGGAGGATTTAAGGAATAAGCTAAAGAGAGCAGTAGAGCAGAATAAGGGACTTACAATAAAACTTGGACTGGACCCCAGTGCTCCGGACATTCACCTGGGACATAGTGTAGTACTGCGTAAGATCAGACAGATGCAGGATATGGGGCATAAAGCTGTAATCGTTATTGGTGATTTTACCGGAAGAATCGGGGACCCTACCGGCAAATCCAAAGGCAGAGCAGCACTTAGTGAAGAAGAAGTTAAAGAGAATGCAAGAACCTATACGGATCAGATATTTGAAATCATGGACAGAGAAAAGACCGAAGTGGTATTTAACAGCAGCTGGCTGAAAGAACTTAATTTTGAAGAAGTCATACGTCTTGCTTCCTCTGTAACAGTTGCAAGGATATTGGAACGGGATGACTTTACAGAAAGATACAAGAACAATATTCCAATCGGGCTTCATGAATTCTTCTATCCCCTCATGCAGGCATATGATTCTGTTGCTCTGAATGCGGATATTGAAATAGGAGGAACCGATCAGACCTTCAACATTCTTATGGGACGAAGCCTATTAAAGTGGATGGGCAAGGAACCTCAGGCTGCTGTCTTTCTTCCTATTCTGGAAGGACTTGACGGGGTGGAGAAGATGAGTAAGAGCCTCGGCAACTACATCGGCATTCATGAAGATGCCAGAGTTATGTTTAAGAAAGTAATGGAAGTGCCGGATGATTTGATTATCAGATACTTTGAACTTGTTACAGATGAACATCCGGACAGGATAGCAGCACTGCAGGAAGAGTTGGAGAAAGGAGCTAATCCAAGAGATATCAAATACGAGCTTGCAAGGGTAATTACAACCCTCTATCACAGGGACAAGGCAGCAGAGGCGGAAAGCTATTATCTGGAAGCCTTTCATAAAAAAGGTATACCGGATCAGATTCCTGAACTGACCATAGAGTCTGATAAAGATACCCTTGCAGGTGTCATCCCCTTACTTGTGCAGGAAAAATATGTACAGAGCGGCAGTGAATTCAGAAGACTGTTGTCGCAGGGAGGCATTTCTATAAACGGTGAGCTACTAACCACCCAGGAACTTGACAGAGTTCTTGCTTGCCAGGATGTTTTAAAAATAGGTAAAAAGAAGTTTCTTCGGATTATTAAATAACAAACTGCCATTCTTCCAAAAATAAAAGAGTGTTGATCAGTTGTGTAAATAAGGTATCTGATGGGGTGTTAAGTAAGGTTTTAGCCTTTGAAAGGCGATACCGGATGGTATTCTGATGCTGAAACATTTCCATGGAAGCAGCTTTTATATCCCAGTTACATCTGTTTAAGGTCCTTAAGGTTCCTGTAAGGTCAGAATGGTTTTCGCTATCATGGCGTATTAGCTTATCCATTAGTGTATGATAGTATTCCAAGGCAGATTTATTCTCTGTCAGAGGCAGCAGGAAATGATACAATCCCAAGGCTGAGCTTAACATCTCTGGCACCCCTGTGAAACGGGCGGTAAGAGCAGAGTAGATGCTTTTTCGAATACTCAGGTCTAACTGATCCAAGGGATGAAAAGTGTCACAGATACCTGTATAAAATTGCTCCCTGTCAATGTACAGGGAGTTAAGCAAATAGGACAAGGCTTTCTCAGCCTGAGAATAGATAGGTGCTTTGTCATAATAGTAAATGAGCAGAAAACCTTTTTTGTATTTTGCTAAAAAGAAAGGCGGCAGGGTGGGGTTCTTACCCCTTTGATACTGAAGCTGATTAAAGGCACGAAATATTTGATTCTCTCCTTCCGGTTCTTTTCGAAGCAAATATAAAGTGGCAGTATTTGCGCCGAGATCAGTGCTCAGCTCCTTGGCATGGGAGAGGACCTCAGGGGGAGTTAAAGAGGAGTTGAGAAGCTTTTGTATTTTTTCTTCATGATAATAATACCTTTGCTTTGACTTTATGTAGTCGTATACATTAATAACAATATCCTCCATGTACACATCGGAAAATAGAAAGACTGGTATATTTCTCTCTTCTGCAAGACGGATACAGGCAGGAGGCAATTCCTTGAAATAGACAGTCTTTACACCAATTCCGGATACATCACGTTCCATCAGATGTTGAAAAGCATCATAAATATAATCTATATGGTCTTTCGCAAAAAACAGAGAGGTTAGTACAAAGTCCCCTTTGTTAAAATCATTATAATTATTTTCGATACTTTCATATTCCAATATAACTACATTGGATATTATCTTTGTCAGTCCTTCTTCCCCTGCAATTAGATTAAATCTATCAAATATATTAAGGTGAAGTAATTCAGATAATTGTATCATATCATATAACCTTTCTGGGGAGTGTTTGATAATTACCTGTACTGTGGGTTTATTTATCTGTAGGCGGTAATAACCAAAAAACCATAGTATATAATAATTCTTATGTGTTCTATTATGCTAAGTAATTTTTACTATGTCAATAGTTAACTCTTTGTAAAAATTACAAGGACGCAGAAGGATTTTCATAAGATGAACAGTGGCGGTGGCCGGCTCGTAATTATATAATACCTATATCAGAAATTATATAATCACATATATAGGTTGGAGGAAAGGCTTAATCTTTGGTAAATGGATAAATCCTATCAAGATAATATTTCGTTTATGGAAGGCCGGGAAGAAGCCATCTTATATAGATTTATAAAATAGCGAGGATGCTTAATATAGAAGCATCCTTTTTTTGTTCACCAAAACTTGTTCTGTGGAGTAGACTATTTCTGAGTGGCTGTTAGAGAAAAAATCAGGGAGGGAATTCATGTTCGATGAAATCAGGGATTTAACAAAAAAGCTGGTAGCTATACCAAGCATCAATACTACTGTTGGTGAAAGAGAAATTGCACTGTATATCAAAGATTATCTGAGCGAAATCCCATATTTTCAGAAACATCCGGATTATATCATACTACAGGAATTAGAGAAGGATTATTATGACCGATTGAATATCTTTGCTTACATTAAAGGTGAGAAAACAGAATCTAAGGATACGGTACTTCTGCATGGGCATATAGATACAGTTGGCATAGAGGATTACAAGGGGCTTAAGGATTATGCTTTTGACACCGTGAAACTGGCAGAGAAGCTTACAGAAATGGAGCTGCCAGAAGAAGTATTGAAGGATCTGCACTCGGGAGATTATATGTTTGGCAGGGGAGCCTGTGACATGAAAAGCGGTGATGCGGTATTTCTTGTACTCTTAAAGAAACTAAGTGAACATCCTGAAAAGTTAAAAGGGAATATTTTATTATCTTTGAATCCTGTTGAGGAGAATCTCCATACAGGTATTATCGAAGCCCTTAAGGTGTTAAAGGATTTGAAGGAAAAGGAGGGCTTTGAATATAAACTGGCTATCAACAATGATTTTATCTGTCCTTTGTTTCCGGGAGACAGCAGAAGATATATCTATACCGGTACAGTTGGTAAACTTCTTCCCTGTTTCTATATACAGGGCAAGGAAACACATGTAGGGCAATGCTTCGAAGGGTTTGACGCTTCCATGGCAGCCTCCATGCTGGTAAATGAAATAAATCTGAATACAGAGTATTGCGACGGATATGACGGTGAATATACCTTACCGCCTTCTGTGTTAAAAATAAAAGATCTTAAGACCTGGTATAATGTTCAAACAGCAGATGGTGCTTTTGTGTACTTTAATTATTTTGTCCATAACAGTACAGTGGAAGAAATCATCAAAAAACTAAAAGGTGCTGCTGGAAAGGTACTTGTGGAATTAGTCAGCAAATATAACCTGGAATATAAGAAGTATTGTAAGCTATCCGGAATGGCCTATAAAGAGATAGCTTATGACTGGGAGGTATTGGAGTATCAGGAACTCTACGAACTGGCGCGTATGGAATTTCCGGGAGACCTGGTGGAATATCTGAGAATAATTACTGATTCAGAACTTTTGGAGGGGACGGATAAACGGGATATCCCTCTTCGCCTTACCAGGGAGCTAATGACGATTGCCAAAAAGAAAAATCCAGCTGTGGTCCTATTTTTTGCAGCGCCTTACTGCCCGCATAATCTTCTGAAAGAAGAGGGAGCAGAAGGAAGGCTGGTGCAGGAAATTGGAGAAATTGCAAAAAGAATTGGAGCAGAATATAAGGAGGATTACAAACTGCTGAAATTTTTTCCAAGTCTCTCAGACAGCAGTTATTTAAAATCAGATGATTCTCAGGAATCTGTAGAACATCTCGTTCACAATTTCCCCCAGTTCGAACAATTGTATCCACTTCCGGTAGAAGCCATAAGGGAGCTGAATATCCCCTGTGTTAATTTTGGGTGTTACGGAAAGGATGCCCATAAGTGGACGGAAAGAGTATTCATGCCCTATTCCTTTCGAGTTCTGCCTCAACTGATACTGGAGACTATTAAGTATTATCTGAAGTGATGGCATAGCTTTTTAGCAGGAAGGAAATCCAATAAAAGAAATCATACAGAGGCAGGGAATCAGTTCCCGTACAAAAAGGAGGCAGTTATGTTTGTTAAGAACGGAACAGGGTTACTGAAAAAGGTCCTATTATCAAGACCCACCTATTTAAAACCTGCACCAATTAATGAGATTGCAAAGAAGTGGGAGAAGAGCCGGCTGGATAGAGATTTGATGGAGGAAGAGCATCAGCTGTTTGTCAAAGCCTATAAAGAAAACGGAATTGAGGTTGAATTGCTAAAAGCAGAGGAAAGCAGACCTAATGCGGTGTTTTCAAGGGATTTCGGTGGTTGTGTCAGAGAAGGATACATCCTTGGGAGATTCAAAGAACCCATTCGATATCAGGAATATGAAGGTTATAAACAGAAAATGGAGGAATTGGGAGTACCATTAATTGCCGAGGTAAAGGAAGGTTACTTCGAAGGCGGAGATTTTGCATTTCTGAGAGAAGATCTGATTGCCTTGGGAATGGCTGCCAGAACGGATAGGAAAGGTGCTTCAGAAATCAGTGAAAAGCTCAGGGAATATGGATACCGTATCCTTACAGTGCCTTTAAAAGAGAAGTATCTGCATTTGGATATGTGTTTTAACCTTGTTGATGAAAATTTAGCGGTTGCCTGTACTTCAGTGCTGCCGGAGGAGTTTATAAATAAGCTTAAAGAGCTGTCAATAAATATTATTGAAGTCTCAGAGGAGTCCATCTTTACCCACGGATGCAATCTGCAAAGTCTGGGGGATAAAAAGGTATTCTCATTAAAGCAGAATGGTAAGGTGAATGAGGTATTGGCTGCCAAAGGTATGACGGTAATTGAGCTTGATATTACTGAAATTCTGAAGGCAGGAGGAGGACCTCACTGTATGACCTTTCCTTTAAGCAGAATTTAAAGGAGGAATTGTTATGAGTATTTTTTTTGACGGCAGATACGAGGAGATGGAGGCATATGTTCCAGGAGAGCAGCCTGCTGACCGTAAATATATAAAGTTAAATGCCAATGAAACGTCAATGCCGCCATCACCAAAGGTATTAGAAGCAGTAAATTCAGAAGAAATCCTTGGCATGGGCTTATACTCAGACCCTTATTGCACAAAGTTAAGAGAGGCTATTGCAGGGGTATATGGTGTGGAAGCTGATCAGGTTTTTGTGGGTAATGGCTCCGATGAAGTACTTAGCTTCTGTTTTTTAAGCTTTTTTGGTGAAGCCAGCAAAATCTGTTTTCCGGATATCACTTATTATTTCTACCACACTTATTCTAAGACCTTTGGCCTTGATGTCCTTGAGATACCCTTAAGAGAAGATTTTACCATAGATATCAAGGATTATATCAATACGGACAGACATGTAATTATTGCAAATCCCAACGCGCCAACGGGATACCGACTTTCAAGAAGTGATTTAAGAGAGATAATTTCCGCTAAGAAAGAACGTCTTGTGATTGTTGATGAAGCTTATGTGGATTATGGAAATGAATCCTGTATAGAGCTCATAAAAGATTTTCCTAATCTTATTGTTATTCAGACCTTTTCAAAATCCAGGAATCTTGCCGGATTAAGACTTGGTTTTGCTGTAGCCTCAAAGGAAATTATTGAAGATATGAACAAGATTAAATTTACCTTTAACCCTTATAATCTAAATGCTCTGACATTAGCAGCGGGAACAGCGGCAATTCTTGATACCGGATATTATAAGAACTGTATAGAAGAGACCATTCGTATAAGAGAAGAAACAGCAGAAAGCCTTCGGGCAAGAGGCTTCTATGTGATGAAAACCCATACAAATTTTCTGTTTGTAAAGCATGATAAAATCCATGCTTCGGATTATTATGTAAAGTTGAAGGAAGAAGGTATTCTTACCAGACATTTCAATAGTGAGAGAATAAAAGACTTTCTTAGAATTACGGTAGGGACCAAAGCGGAAATGGATGAAGTAATAAGAGCCACGGAGAAAATCTTAGCAGGTTATTAAGAAAAACATCTGCTAACTCGCACCGATGCAGGATTACAGGAAAGAAATCAACCATAGATACAGTCAGGAGGATGGAAATGAATATACTCATTTGTGACAGCAAAGAAGAGCTGAGCCTGTTGGAGCAGTCAGATATAAATATGATACGGGAGAACCTGCCGGATTGTAATGTGGAGCTGTATCCTTATGCAAATAAGAAGGAATTTCTTGAAAAGATTGAGGAAGCAGAGGCACTCTTAACAGCATTTCTGCCTGTTGACGCTGAAGTTCTTAGAAAAGCTGTTAATCTTAAAGTTATTTGTATAATGGCCTCCGGCTATAATAATATTGATATTGTTGAAACTAAAAGGCATGGAATTACTGTTTGTACGGCAGCAGACTACTGTACCCAGGAGGTAGCAGACCATACCATGGCACTGCTTTTGGCGCTTATTAGAAATCTAAAACATTATGAAAGGGATATCGAGGAGAGAAAGATATGGAATTATGGAACTGTACCGGGAGGATTAAGACTTGCGGACAGTGTTCTGGCCATTTACGGGTTTGGGAAAATAGGCAAAGCAGTGGCCCAGAGAGCCCTGGCCTTTGGCGTTAAGGTCTTGGTAAAGGATCCATATATAACAGCAGAAACCGCGAAAGCACATGGGGTTCTTCTGGCAGAGGAAACTTATATAAAAGAACATGCTCATATAATAAGTAATCATATGGCTCCTGCTAATGAAAATAAAAACTATTTTAATCTGAATTATTTCAGGGAGCTGAAACAGCAGCCTATCTTCTTGAATTTAGGAAGAGGGGAGACCGTTGATGAGGAAGCTCTGACGAAGGCTTTGGAGATAGGGTATATAAGTGGTGCAGGCCTTGATGTACTAAAGGATGAACCACCTGTACTTGAGTATAATCCGCTGTTATACAGGGAGAATGTAATCATTACGCCCCACAGTGCTTTTTATTCAGGGACTTCTATTATGGCACTTAAAAATATTACCTGCATGAATTTAATAAACTATCTAAAGGGAAATTATTCAGCCATAAAAGGAAGAGTAGTATAATTTGGGTAGGAAGTCTTTTATTTGCATAAAGATAAATTTCAAAGAGTTTTAAACTGAAACATAATACTAACAAATACATTCTAAATAAAAATATAGAGATCAAAAGCCAAGATAGAAAATGTAAAGCCTGGGGTAAAACCGAGAGGAGATACTGAAAGGAGATACTGAGAGGAGAGACTAAGAGATAGATTTAAATTGTAATAATTATATGGCTATGAAAAGAAGGTTTATTATCGTTTTTACCTCTTTATAATAAAAGTTGCCGGTATAAGAATCAGTAAATGTTCTACTGATATTATACCGGCAGTTTTTATTTATTTAACAACGTCTTAAATTACATTCCTGTATCAAGGCTGGTCTTTGCAGATACTGGGATCTGTTTGTGATTACTCTGAACTTCCGTCTGATGGACCGTAGTTTTCTCCAGGTTTTTAACTGCTGTTGAGAGCATTAATTTAATTCGGTTTAACTGATTTACTTCACTGGCTCCGGGATCATAATCAACGGCAACAATGTTGGATTCCGGATATCTTTGCCTTAACTCTTTGATTACACCTTTTCCAACGATGTGATTAGGCAGGCAGGCAAAGGGCTGTGTACATACAATGTTGTTTACGCCGGAGTGAATCAGTTCTACCATTTCACCTGTTAAGAACCACCCTTCACCGGTCTGATTACCAACAGAAACAATGGGAGAAGCATAATCAGCCAGTGTTTTGATAGGAACCGGAGGTGTAAAGCGCTTGCTCTTTTCGAGGCATATCTTAGCTTCCTTACGGCAGAGTTCAACCGCCTGAATAAGAATATTGCTTATGGTAGCGGAGGATTTCTTAAAGCCCAGGTATTCTGCCTTAAAGCTGGAATTGTGGAAGGAGTACATAAAGAAATCAATTAAATCCGGAACCACAGCTTCTGCTCCTTCTGCTTCCAGTAAATCCACCAGATAGTTATTGGCAGCAGGTAAGAACTTAACGAGGATTTCTCCAACGATACCAACTCTTGGCTTACGGATATCGTTCAGAGGCAGATTATCGAAATCTTCGATGATACCACGAATGTTCTTTTTAAATTCTCCCCATTTTCCATTGGCAACTGATATCTTACATCTTTCGTTCCATTTCTCATGCAGTGCGTTAGCAGAACCGGGTACCGCCTCGTAAGGTCTTGTGCGGTATAAGACTCTAAGGAATACATCACCGTAAACCAAAGCCTGCACCGCACTCATAAGCAGTTTGGGAGTATACTTCATACCGGGATTTTTCTCAAGTCCGGATACACTTAAAGAGATTACCGGAATTTGAGACATACCTGCTTTTTCGAGAGCTCTTCTGATAAAGTTGATATAATTGGTTGCCCGGCAGCCGCCGCCGGTCTGGGTAATCATGACACCAACTTTGTTCACATCATACTTACCGGAGAGGAGTGCATCCATTATCTGCCCTACAACCATCAGGGAAGGATAGCAGGCATCGTTATTAACATATTTTAATCCCACATCAACGGCAGTACGGTTATCATTGGGAAGTATCTCTACATTGTAACCACCTGCCTTTAGGGCACTCTGTAAGATGTCAAAATGGATAGGTGACATCTGAGGGCAGAGCAGGGTATAATCCTTACGCATTTCTTCTGTAAATACAACTCTGTTAAAGGCATCGGAGACAATAGGAACCTCACAGGAGGTTTTCTTTCTGTCCCTGTCATTTACGGCAGAGAGAAGAGAGCGGACTCTGATTCTGGCAGCACCTAAATTATTTACTTCATCAATCTTTAAAACGGTATAAACCTTGCCGGATTTGGTTAGAATATCATTAACCATATCTGTAGTAACAGCATCCAGGCCACAGCCAAAGGAATTCAGCTGTATTAGCTCCAGATTCGGCATGGTTTTCGCATAGGAGGCAGCAGCATAAAGCCTTGAATGGTACATCCACTGATCTACTGCAACCAGAGGTCTGTCAACTTTACCTAAGTGGGAAATGGAATCCTCTGTTAATACTGCGACACCATAGGAATTAATTAACTCAGGAATACCATGATTGATTTCCGGATCAATGTGGTAAGGGCGTCCGGCCAGGACAATACCTTTTTTACCGGTTTCAACGAGATAAGCGATTGTCTCTTCGCCTTTTCTCTTAATATCTTCCCTTTTAGCCTCAAGCTCAGCCCAGGCTTTGGTAACTGCAGCCTTTATTTCCTTATCTGTTGCACCTGCGATTTCTTTCATAACCTTAAGCAGACGCTTCTTTAAGATTTCTTCATTCTCAAAGGACATGAAAGGATTCTCGTAACGGATATTTCCAGCCTTCAATTCTTCAACATTGTTCTTGATGTTTTCACTGTAGGAGGCAACAATGGGGCAGTTATAATGATTATTGGCACCTGGCACCTCACAGCGTTCATAAGGAACACTTGGATAGAAGATAAAATCCACACCCTGTTTGATGAGCCACATAATGTGACCGTGAGCCAGTTTGGCGGGATAGCATTCTGATTCGCTGGGGATGGATTCAATGCCCATTTCATAAATCTTTCTGGTAGATTCGGGAGAGAGGATTACGCGGTAACCTAACTCGGTAAATAATGTATACCAGAAGGGATAATTTTCATACATATTTAAGACTCTTGGTATACCTACAACACCTCTTGGAGCTTTCTCAAGGGGAAGGGGTTCGTAGGAGAAAAGGGTCTTTAACTTATATTCAAATAAATTCGGGATGTTATCTTTATTCTTAACCTTGCCAAGTCCCTTTTCACAGCGGTTACCACTGATAAACTGTCTTCCGCCGGTAAAGCGGTTGATGGTCAGCTGGCAGTTGTTGGTACAGGCACGGCATCGGGTCATGGAGGATTCTATTTTTAAATCATTGATCTGATCCAGGGTAAGGAGCGTTGTTTCCTGTCCTTCAAAATGTTCTCTTGCAATAAGAGCTGCACCAAAGGCACCCATAATTCCGGAGATATCAGGTCTTACCGGTTCACAGCCGGTTAAAAGCTCGAAGCTTCTTAGAACTGCTTCATTATAGAAAGTACCGCCCTGGACTACTACATGCTCTCCTAAATCTTTAGGATCAGTAATTTTGATAACCTTAAAAATAGCATTCTTAATTACGGAATAGGCAAGACCGGAGGAAATATCAGCTACCTGCGCGCCTTCCTTCTGTGCCTGCTTTACCTTGGAATTCATAAATACCGTACATCTGGAACCTAAATCAACCGGATTCCTGGCAAAAAGGGCTACCTTTGCAAAATCAGCTACTTCATAGTTTAAGGATTTGGCAAAGGTTTCAATAAAGGAACCACAGCCAGAGGAACAAGCTTCGTTTAGCATGATACTGTCAACAGTGTTATTCTTTATCTTAATACATTTCATATCCTGACCGCCGATGTCCAGGATACAGTCTACCTTAGGGTCAAAGAAAGCAGCAGCGTGATAGTGGGCAACGGTTTCTACTTCTCCTTCATCCAGCATAAGTGCTGACTTAATGAGGGCTTCACCATAGCCGGTAGAACAGGAACGTATAATATTGGCACCTTCCGGCAGAAGGGAATAAATCTCCTTTATGGACTTTATCGCAGTTTTTAAGGGACTTCCGTTGTTGTTGCTGTAAAAGGAATAAAGAAGAGAGCCGTCGTCTCCGACTAATGCAACCTTTGTGGTAGTAGAGCCGGCATCAATTCCTAAAAAGCAATTACCCTGGTAAGTACTTAAATCGCCTTTCTTAACGGCTTGTCTGGAATGACGTTCTTTGAATTCATCATAGGCAGCTTCATCTACAAAGAGAGGGGCCATACGGTTTACTTCAAAATCCATGGTAATACCCTTAGATAATTTCCCGATAAGATTGCTTAAGGCCTCAATTGTTTCGTATTTGCTGTTCATGGCTGCGCCGGTTGCCGCAAAAAGATGGGAGTGCTCAGGTGCTATTATGTTTTCCTCTGAAAGATCCAGGGTTCGGATAAAAGCATTCTTTAGTTCTGTTAAGAAGTGGAGAGGGCCACCCAGGAAGGCAACATTACCTCTGATGGGTTTTCCGCAGGCAAGACCACTGATTGTCTGGTTAACAACTGCCTGAAAGATAGAAGCGGATAAATCCGGCTTGGTTGCTCCGTCGTTAATTAAAGGCTGAATATCAGACTTTGCAAAAACTCCGCATCTTGCGGCAATTGGATAAATAGATTTATATTCTTTCGCGTACTCATTGAGTCCGGAAGCATCCGTGTTCAATAGGGTAGCCATCTGGTCAATAAAAGAACCGGTACCACCTGCGCAGATACCGTTCATTCGCTGTTCGATACCACCTGTAAAATATATAATTTTGGCGTCTTCACCGCCGAGTTCTATTGCAACATCTGTTTGCGGAGCGAAATCCTGCAGGGAAGTAGATACGGCAACAACCTCTTGAACAAATGGAATTCCAAGATGTTTCGATATGGTGAGACCACCGGAACCGGTTATCACTGGTGCTACTTTCATGTCGCCAAGCTGTTCAGTTGCATTCCTTAGCAGCTTAGCCAAAACGTCCTGAATATTTGCGTAATGCCTTGCATACTCAGAAAACAGGATCTTATTTTCTGTATTTAATACCGCCACTTTTACGGTAGTGGAGCCTATATCGATTCCTAAAGTGTATGGTTTTTTGTAATCGCTCAAACGGTTTACCTCCTTACAAGAATTGTAACACTATAATATATGAGAGGAATGAAAAATGATTACAACCTCATATAGCGTAATTCCGATAAGCTATATTATACGACACAAAAATGTGAAGTTCAACACCCGAATTTGTCTTAATTACTAATAATGGTAATCTATGCTAAATAATAACAAAACAAGTGTGGATTTACCGTAACAACTCCCATAGTTTTTTAATATAATATAAGGAAATGAAACGTTAAGAAACCACTCCTTAAGTAATAATGATTACTGAGATTGGTGTGGAAGGAAGGATTATGAATTTCAGAGAATACAGTTGCATGAATTATGTAATTGGTCAAGGGGATACCCTTTATAGTATCACTAGAGAATATAATGTTCCGCTGCCTCTTATCTTAAGACTGAATCCTTTTGTTGATATATATAATCTCCAGGTGGGAGATGAAATTTGTATACCTGTAATTGAAGGATTCAGTGATGATACCGTATTTGAGTATGTTGTTGAAGACGGAGATTCCTTACAGGTAATAATGGATAAATTCGGTGTTGAGCTGCAGGATATAACAAGAAATAATAATCTGAATCAGATAATGCTGCAGCCGGGAAGCACTCTTCAGATACCCAGTCATGACGTTTAAATATTATAGAGCCGTTGCAAAATAAATGTATGGCAGTAAGAAGTTCGTGACTTTCCTGTAATGCACTGCTTAAAAGACATGTTGCTGATTTTGTGTGTTAACAAATTTGAACAATTATAGCACACAGAATTGATAAGGTGTCTTTCAGCCGGTGTGTGGAGGAAAGTCAGGATGCTTCTTACTGCAATATTATTTAAGATGCAGCAGCCCTTTTTTACTTTGAGGAAAAAATTTTGATAATTTTCTAAAAAATTACCAATCATATTACCAGTACTGCTTTGTATAAGTTTTGATGAATAACAGTGACTTAATCTTATCAAAACTTATGTAAGGCACTACTGACTCCTGTAGCAATTGTCGTTCGACTTCCTCCCCACTGAGGTTCATGAAATTTTAAGAATTTTCATCTTTCTTTTCAAGTTTTTTATTTGACATTAAATATGAGAAAACATATAATGTAGTGGACACCAGATAACAACTATACAAAGATGCTTTTGGTATCGAAACAATAAGAAAGGACGTAAACACCGTATGGAAGCGGGACCCAGTTGTGAGTATCGACGATTAAAACCAAATAACGCACTGTACGGGGCAGTTTAGCAGTTCTTAAACTTCTTCTGCTTTGCCGTGCAGTAGAAGGAGTGTATCATGATTGAAATTTTGAAGACATTTGAAGACGGCACACGCTATCTTGACGCTACCGAACCAGGCTGCTGGGTGGTTATGACAGACCCATCAGCAACAGAATTACTTGAAATATCAGAAACCTGTCATATTGACATCGATCATTTGAGAGCCCCTCTGGATGAAGAGGAACGTTCAAGAATTGAAGTGGAGGATGATTATACACTAATTCTTGTAGACATCCCCACAATGGAAGAAAGAAATAATAAGGACAGGTATGTAACCATACCTCTTGCTATTATTGTTGCGAAAGATTTAATAGTTACCGTCTGCCTGGAAGAGACAAAAGTATTAAAAGGTTTTATGGATGGCAGGGTAAGGGATTTCTACACCTTTAAGAAAACAAGATTTATTCTGCAGATTTTGTACAAGAATGCTTCCGTATTCTTACAGTACTTAAGAATTATAGATAGAAAAAGTGAACAAATTGAACATAAGCTGCATATTTCCACTAAGAACAGTGAATTGATAGATCTTCTCGAATTGGAAAAGAGTCTTGTATATTTTACAACTTCCCTGAGATCCAATGAGGTTGTTCTTGAGAAGATGTTAAAGATTGACACGATCAAACAGTATCCCGAGGATACGGAACTGTTAGAGGATGTTATTATTGAGAATAAACAGGCTATTGAGATGGCGAACATATACAGCGGAATCTTAAGCGGAACCATGGATGCTTTTGCTTCTGTCATATCAAATAATCTGAATATTGTAATGAAATTCCTTGCTACTGTAACAATTGTTATGTCAATTCCTACGATGATCGCCAGCTTTTTTGGTATGAATGTAGGCGGAATACCTGGTGAAAATTCGGGTTTTGGATTTGTTCTGATTATTGTATTTACCTTGTTGGTAACCTTTATTATAGCAATGGTATTTCGTAAGAAGGATTTATTCTAGATAAAAATCAAAGGATGTGAATGGATGAATTTGCTGAATAAACTGGAGCGTAAATATGGGAGATATGCTATTCATAATCTGATGCTGTATATATCCATATTATATGGTACCGGATTTGTTATTAATCAGATTAACCCTTATTTTTATATGCAGTATCTGATGTTGGATATTGAGAAGATACTTCACGGAGAAGTATGGCGTATTGTTACTTTCCTGATACAGCCGCAGTTTAATAATCTTCTGTATGCTGTTATTGGTATTTATTTTTACTACTGGATTGGTTCAACTCTGGAAAGAGCCTGGGGAGCATTCCGATTTAATCTGTACTATTTAAGCGGAATGTTATTGAATGTTTTGGCGGTTGTTGTTATATTCCTTGTGACTGGTAACAGTGAGTTTCTTGGAATGCAGTACATCAATTACGCTATGTTCCTGGCTTTTGCAGTGTTATTTCCCGATGTTCAGATATTATTGTTTTTTATTATACCAATAAAAATAAAATACATTGCATATCTTGATGCAGCATTTATTGCAATAAGCCTGATACAGTATTTTGCAGCCGGTAATTATTTTATGTGTCTTGCTATTCTGCTGGCACTGGGGAATTTTATCTTCTTCTTTATGACAAGCAGGAATTACAGAAGGTTTTCTCCGGGAGAAGTTAAGAGAAAACGTAATTTTAAGAGTCAGGTGAGAAGCGGACAGCAGGGCAGCAATGTAGTTGACTTTAATGGAAGAAAGAAAATCACCAGGCATAAATGCGCTGTCTGCGGAAGAACAGAATTAGATGATGAGAATCTTGAGTTCCGTTTCTGCTCCAAGTGTGATGGCAATTACGAATACTGCATGGATCATCTGTTTACACATGAACATGTTAAAAAGCCGGATGGCGGCAGTAACTAAATACCATAAATACGATTCGCACAGACAGATAGAAGTTAATGACTAATTATCTGTCTGTTTTTATAATCAGAAATTTATATTTAGGAGGAAATATGGCGTTATTACATGTTGATTTCTTTTCGGATGTTTTAGGGATGTGTATGCAGATGGATGTAATCCTGCCTCAGCAGACAAAGGGGCAGATTGGGATGGAAGGAAGGAAGAACGGGGGGAAAATACCTACCTTGTATCTTCTTCATGGTATGAGTGATGATCATACAATATGGCAGAGAAGAACTTCCATTGAACGTTATGTTAGTGAATTGGGGATTGCAGTTGTAATGCCCACCACTCATCTGGGCTGGTATACGAATATGGCCTGGGGAAACAGGTACCAGACATACATATCAAAAGAATTACCTGAAATTTGCCGTTCATTTTTTAATAATCTGTCGGAGAAAAGAGAAGATAATTATGCGGCAGGATTGTCAATGGGCGGCTACGGAGCCTTAAAGCTTGGTTTGTCTGCTTCTGAGAGCTTTGGTTATGCTGCTTCCTTATCCGGTGGATTGGACGTCGTGCAGCTATGCAATAAATTAGAAACAGAAGAAGAAAAGCATTTCTGGCAGGGAATCTTTGGTCCTCTAGACCAGGTTGAAAACAGCACCAATGACCTGTTTGCTGAAGCAGTCAGACTAAAGGAATCCGGTAAACCCCTGCCAAAGCTCTACATGTGGTGTGGGACGGAGGATTTTCTTTATGACCATAATGTGAAAATGAAAGCTCATCTTACGAAATTGGGATATGATTTAAGGTATGAAGAAGGACCCGGAGATCACCAATGGAAATATTGGGATGAAAACATCCAGAATGTTTTGAAATGGCTTATGGAGAACAGACGAAATAATGAATAACCATCCGGGGGCTTAAGCAGTTAAAGCCCCTTTCCTCTAATTTATTTGCAGAGGACTGGTTTAATTACGGAATAATTGGTATAATGTAGAAAGGCAAAAAGCTTTATGAAAGAACCAGGAGGAAATAGCGAGAATGAATAAGCATTTAAGGGCAGTATGCAAAGATATTGAGAGAGGAAAAGAGCTTGACAGAAATCTGCCTGTATTCACAAATCAACTAATTAATATTTACAATCAGTATGCAGAAGTGAAATTCACCATACATTACTATACATTTTATGAATATTATGCTGAAAGTTATCCGGAGGGATGGGAAGAAGAAGGATTGTTAAAAGAGTTTAACAATCTGTTAAAGGAATATTACTTAAAAGGTGAAGCTGGTCTTAAGACCGAGGAAGGAATTGAGAAGCTGAACAGCCTCAGAAACAGCTGTATTAAGAAGATGCAGGTACTGACTGCTTATACTGATATCTTTCAGGTATTTGAATATGTACTGAACAGAATCGAATACCGCTTTAAGGAGATAACTGAGGATATTTCAGATGAAGATTTCTCAAGTAAAGCCATTTCTTATATATTTGATACCCAGGATAATGTTATAGTTAATAGTAAAATCAAAGAAGTTCTTGGGCAGCTTCCTATCAGAATGACCAGGCAAAAATACTTTGAACTTTTAAAGAACAGTATTTCGGTTTATAAAGATGGTGATATAAGTTCTCTGGAGAGCTTTCTGTATATGATAAGAACCTGTTCCATGCTGTACAATACAGAGGAAATGAAGGAATATCCTTACCTCATGAATTTGAGAAAAGAATTTATTGATGAGAATTACAAGGATATTACGAAAGAACGTTATGAGAAACTGACGAAATTACTGGAAGAATCAGCAGAATATATTAACAAAAGAGTAGATTATTATTTTGGTCTTCAGGAGTGTATCAATAATCTGTATGTTATGTTATTGTCCTCACCCTATATTTATATGGAAGGCGGATATAAGCTTGAGAATTTAAAAGGTGAGATGAAATACCTCATTCTGCCCCAGGACAGAGATAAATTAAGGTATATTATAGATGGGATTAATACCAAGTTCCTGGAAGAGAAGTTAACAGCATTGAGCGAGGAACTGGAGGAGAAGCTCTCTTATACGGAAGGGAAACAAGAAATATTAATAGATGAGGTAAGTCAGTTAGAGGCTTATCTTCCGGAAATTAACAGCAGGTACGGAGAACTTCTGGAAAGTATGATGTTAGGCAGAGTATTTTCCTGTTTACTGCTGTCTGAGAAGCTGCTCTCCAGCAGTCTGTTTATAGACCTTAATAAAGCAGAGAGCAAGGATAAAGTGGATGATGCGCTTATAAGCAAAACCCAGGAAGAGGTCTTAAAAGAGCTTGGTGATTTATTTGCGGGAAGTGAACGTTCAGTTGTTAGGGCTGTTATGGCAAATACTCTTTCTAAACTTCCGGTGTTTTTTAAGAATCAGGCAGAGATTAAGGAATTTATCGAAAACAGCCTGGATCAGTGCCAGGATAAGGCTGAGAAAACAGCCTGTATACGTATTATACAGTCATTTTTTGAGAATTAAACTGTATTTTTCCAATATAACTGTGGTATAATGTACACGTTAGAGGGATTATTCCAGAAAAAACCAGGAATCATAAGTAGAAAGGCATGGTTATATATATGATTAAATGGGCGGACAAGCTTTATCTTGGTGATAGTATCCATTCACGAAAGGAAAAGGTTATGAGGTCGTTGGAAAACGGCAAGATTACCTTTGCTGTTTATCTGATAACCCATGCCTCCAACAGAGATAATCTGTTGGATATCATAAATGCCAATGAACTAAGCTTTCCTTACTACCAAAAGAAAGAATGTGTGGTTATCGGCCTGGCCGGTTCAGCAAGCGAGGCAAAGGGATTGGTAACGGACATGATTGAAGAAATATACCGTAATACCGGAGATTTTAAGGTAAGGGAATATTTCCAATAACAGCTTTATTATAGGAGGAACCGAGAATATATGCTCCACATTGTTTTACTGGTGTTAAAAATAATAGGTATAATTCTTGCCTCCCTTTTAGGCTTACTGATTGCTCTGATCCTGATTGTTTTGCTTGTACCTATCCGATATAAATTAAAAGCAGAGTACCATGATCAGCTGAAAGCAGCAGCAAGAGTTTCCTGGCTGTTAAGGATAATCTCGTTTTCAGCTGAATATAATACAAAAGACTTTGCATTAACGGACAGTTTGGTAAATACTGAAGAAGCAGAAATTAATCTGCGAATGAGATTAAGGATTTTTGGAAGAATAATATTTGACAGCAATCGTAAGAAAGAAGACATACCGGAGAAAGCTGCGAAAGATAAGAAGGCGCGTTTTTTCTTTAAAAGGAGAACTCGTACTATAAAAGAAGAAGTTCATTCACAGGATGAAAAAGTGAATGATGACAACAGCTTAAAGAAGCCCGAGCCATCCTTGATGGCTGATAATGCGTCAAGAAATATACCGGATAAAGCTACCAGAGCCGAATTGACAAGAATATCCCGCGCTGAAGCCGAGGCGGTTACCGGATCGGTTGAGGAGGAAGATACTAACCTTAGTTCAGAAACAATCCAGTTAAGTAAGAATAATCCGATGGACCAGGCAGCAGCTGAGGAAGAGCAGGGGCAGAAGACTGATTCAGATAAAATATTTGAAAATGAAATACAGGAAAACGAAATACAGGAAAATGAAAAAAAACTAAAAGATATAGAGAATAAAGATATAAAACAATTAGATATAAAACAAACAGATATAAGACAAAAAGGTATTAAGAAAATAGATATACAGCAAATAGGTATAGAGCAAAATGAAACAGTGCTAAAAGAAAAGCAAAACGATATCGAAGACTCCCGGGAGCAAGTGAAAGAAAAAGGGATTTTCAACGCTTTCAAAAGGTTCTTCCATAAGTTAAAAAATATATTTATCAAAATCAAAGACTTTTTTACCGGTATAAAACTTAAAACGGATAATATAACTGATAAATTCAAACAATTATATGACAAATACAGTCTGGTGAAGATTTTCTTCCAGGATGAGAATAATAAGCTTGGATTAAAATATGGATACAGCAATTTAAAGGGAATATTAAGGCATATCAAACCCAGAAAGGTCATAGCCAATATAGAATTTGGTACAGGAGACCCGAGTTCCACCGGACAGATACTTGGAGTAGCAGCTGTATTTATGGGAATATACGGTAACTCCGTAAAGATTATTCCGGACTTTGAAAATGAAGTAATAAAAGGAGACTTTTACTGCAGAGGAAGAATACAGTCTTTGATTCTGCTGATAATAGGCATAAAGGTTATACGTAATCGTAATATCAAAACACTGATCAAAAACTTTCAAACATTGAAGGAGGAATTTTAATGGCAGATAACAATTTTAATAACACAGTTGAATCTCTATTTAAAGGAATGGATAGTTTTATAACAACGAAGACCGTAGTAGGTGATGCGGTAAAATTTGACGACGGCACGATTATCCTGCCTCTGGTAGATGTTAGCTTCGGAGTAGGTGCAGGTGCTTTTTCAAAGGATTCCGGCAAAAGCAATGCCGGCGGCGGTATGGGTGGTAAAATTACTCCCAGTGCGGTATTGGTAATCCAAAACGGTTCCACAAGACTTGTCAATGTCAAGAATCAGGACAGCGTAACCAAAATTCTTGATTTAGTACCGGATGTTCTTAATAAGTTCAAAAAAGAAAAACCCGTGGAAGATGTAGCAGATAAGGTAAATGAAGCATTAAAAAAGCAATCAAATTTAAATGAGTAAAAATTCTGCTTGCATTATAGCTTTTCATCTGTTAAAATAGTTTTTGTTTGCAGGTCCATCAGGCGTTGCCTGAAGACTTAGAATATACCTAGGGAGGTGCTTTTAATGGCTAAATGTGCAATTTGTGAAAAAAGTGCTCACTTTGGAAATGCTGTGAGTCATTCTCATAGAAGATCAAATAAGATGTGGAAGGCTAATGTTAAGTCTGTTAAGATTCTGGTTAACGGTGCAGCAAAGAAAACTTATGTGTGTACTTCATGTCTGAGATCTGGTAAAGTGGAACGTGCATAGTACTTATTAATTAGGACCTCCGGACAACCGTTGGTCCCGATTTTTATCACTTTGTATCAAATGCATAAGAAAATAAGCCTGCTGGTAACAGCAGGCTTATTTTCTGTCTATATCAGATGAATTTATTAATACCTGACGTTTCTTTAACAGGCAAATAAATTGTATCCAAGTATAAGAAGCAGGATAATAATGCATACGGCTATGACACCATTTGTGATAAACAACATAATAGTCATACCTACAGCTATCCAGAAAAGGATAAAACCAATCATTCTCTTCATAGGCTAACCTCATTTACAAATAAGAAGTACGGCAAAGTACTGTGAATAGTAATTTGTAGCTTACATTAGCCAATATATGCATATAATTTTTGCTTTATATTATAATTAGAAAAAATTATGGCATAATATAACTAACTAATAACAAAGTGAATTATGATTGTGCTTTCGGAGGGCTTTTGGTGCAAAAGGGCATTATATAAAAAATAGCGTACATAGAGCCTTATGAATAAAATTAGTATTCCATTTTACTTAAAAAAAGGTTATAATAGAAAGGAATGGAAGATTGAGTAGATAGCTTACCTTTGGCTTTTGCTTTGTGAGTATTTGTCATGGTTAAAATTAATAGAATGGAGGATTCCAATGAAGGGACACATGAATACAAAAATCGGTGAAGTATCAATAGATAATGATGTGCTTGCTAAGTATGCGGGTTCATCAGCAGTTGAGTGTTTTGGTGTAGTAGGCATGGCATCTGTCAACATGAAGGATGGACTTGTAAAACTTCTGATGCGGGAAAGTTTGAAGCATGGTGTAAACATTTTGCTGGAAGATAATAAAATAATTATTGATTTGCATATCATTGTAGCTTATGGAGTAAGTATTTCGGCTGTAGCTGAGAACTTAATCAGTAATGTTAAATACAAGGTAGAAGAATTTACCGGTATGGAAGTTATTAAAATAAATATTTTTGTCGAAGGCGTAAGAGTCATAGACTAGCGGAGAATTACTGTTAAGGAGGAATAAATTTGTGGTTATTAATAATATAGATGCCAATATGCTCCGGAAGATGTTTTTATCGGGAGCAAAAAGCATTGAAGCAAAGAAAGAATATATCAACGAACTGAATGTATTTCCTGTACCGGATGGTGATACTGGTACCAACATGACATTGACCATTATGTCTGCGGCACGTGATGTAAGCCAAATGGAGAACCCTACAATGGAAGGTCTGTCCAAAGCTATTTCAAGCGGATCCCTAAGAGGTGCAAGAGGTAATTCAGGCGTTATCCTGTCTCAGTTATGCAGAGGTTTTTGCAAGGAAATCAAAGATTACCAGGAGCTTAACACACAGACGCTGGCAACAGCTGCTTCTAAAGCGGTTGAGACTGCATATAAGGCAGTTATGAAGCCTAAGGAAGGAACTATTCTTACAGTAGCCAGAGGCGGTGCTGAGAAAGCTGCAGCTCTTGCAGCAGAAACTGATGATATTGAATATTTTTGCAGTGAGATCATAAAACATATGGAAGAAGTACTTGCACATACACCTGATCTGCTGCCTGTATTAAAAGAAGCAGGAGTAGTAGACTCCGGCGGTCAGGGTCTTCTTGAAATAATAAAGGGTGCATATGATGCGCTTCTTGGTAAGGAGATAGATTTTGACCAGGCTCCAGGCAGCGAGCATGGAAATGCTGCCAGCGGCTCAGATATAGCTGTTAACAGAGAAAATATTGATACTGCCAATATTAAATTCGGTTACTGTACTGAATTTATTATAATGCTTGAAAAAGAATATAACGAGAAAACCGACTTGGAATTTAAATCATATCTTGAGTCTATTGGTGATTCCCTGGTAGTTGTATCAGATGATGAGATTGTCAAGGTTCATGTACATACCAATGATCCTGGACTTGCCATTCAGAAAGCGTTAACCTTTGGGGCACTTTCCCGAATGAAGATCGATAACATGAGGGAAGAACACCATGAAAGACTGATAAAAGATGCCGAAAACCTTGCTAAGAAGCAGGCTGAGGAAAAGAAAGTAAAAGAACAGGTGAAGGAACAGCCTGCCAAGGAAGTTGGTTTTATCTCAGTTTCCATCGGAGAAGGAATCAATGAAATATTTAAAGGTCTGGGAGTTGACTATATTATAGCCGGCGGACAGACAATGAATCCCAGTACGGAAGATATGCTAAATGCAATTGAAGCTGTTAATGCTAAGAATATCTTTATCCTTCCCAATAACAGTAACATTATCCTGGCAGCTCAGCAGGCAAAAGAGCTTACGCAGGATAAGAATATTATTGTTATTCCTACAAAAACAGTGCCTCAGGGTATTACAGCAATAATAAATTATGTCCATGATAAGACAGCAGAGGAAAATGAAACCCGTATGACTGCAGAAATGCAGAAGGTAAAGAGCGGACAGGTAACTTATGCGGTAAGAGATACGAATCTGGACGGAAAAGAAATCAAGCAGGGGAATATCATGGGTCTTGATGAGAAGACGATTCTTGCCGTGGGCACTGATATTGAAGAAACTACCTTTGGACTGGTAAGCGGCCTGACAGATGATGATTCTGAATTGATTAGCCTCTATTATGGTGAAGAAATAACGGAGGAGACTGCTGAAGCTTTAGCAGAGCGTATAAGAGAAGCCTTCCCGCAAGCTGATGTAGAAGTTCATTTTGGCGGTCAGCCTATATATTACTATGTACTGTCAGTAGAATAAGAGATGTAAGCTTCATCCTCTGGTTCATAATATATTATAATAAGGTTCTTGAAGCTTTTGTAAGGCCAGCCTGTCAGGGCTTAGACTTACTGGCTGCAGGAACCTTTTTTTACACATTATGATGTTAGCATAAGATGGATAGTTTTTATAAAGGGGACGGCAAATTGTACAATACAAAAAGAACTCATGTTTCGATTCCAAGGCACATTCGTTTCTTTTTGTATTGTACAATTCGCCTGAAATCGTATGTGAAAAAAGACTTTTGAGGTTCGATTTTTTTGGTTATAATTCCATGATTACGTCTGTTTATATTAACCTATAATAATGATGATGGATGATGATAGGGCATGGAAAGGGTTATGTAATTGTATATGTGGAAAAGACCAACGAACGAGAGAGCATTGAAAGATATAGAAAAAAAGTTAAAACCCAAATTATTTATTTTTATATTACAGAGCCTTATATTGCTTGGGCCTTATGTAAATTTTTTCTTGATTGTGCTCAATAAGAATTATAAGGAACTGATTAAAATTGGAATAGCAATAGGAATCACCCTGCCTTTATTAACGCTTAATTGGGTTTTGTATTTCTGGCTTAGAAAAGATTATAAGTCTCATGCAAAGGAATTATTTGAGATAGATATAAAATCGAAAGAAGACGGGAGAACGGGAGTTTTATGAATAATCTTAAACTTAATGATTCTGTTTCCTCTGTGAAAGGGATTGGTGAAAAGACAGAACAGGGTCTGGCAAAATTAGCTGTTTTTACTGTGTCAGATCTCATAAGGCATTATCCCAGAGATTATGACGCTTACGAGCCGCCAAAACCTATCGAATCCCTGGAAGAAGGGGAGAAGGCTGCCATTGAGGCGTCTGTAATCACTACACCGCTGGTGAAGCAGGTGAGAAACTTAAAAATAATTGGCGTGAGGGTAAAGGATGCCAGCGGTACCATCAACATCAGCTGGTTTAATATGCCCTTTCTTAAGAACCGCCTCAGATCCGGCTACCATTACATATTCAGAGGAAAGGTCATTAGAAAAAATGGTGTTCTTGTTATTGAGCAGCCTGAGATCTATACAAGAGATGAATACCGGACGAAAATGAATATTTTACAGCCTGTGTATCCCTTAACAGATGGAATCACCAATAATCTCCTGACGAAATCTATTAAGTATGCTCTTTCTGCCGTAGAGGATACCGGAGAGTATCTGCCGAAAAGGATTATAAAAGAATATAAACTGATGAATGGTAAGAATGCATTAATGGAAGTGCATTTTCCCAAAGACAGGGAGCTTCTTGGTGAAGCCAGAAGAAGGCTTATTTTTGACGAATTCTTTCAATTTACTTTGGCTTTAGCCCATTTAAAGGAAAGTAAGACAGGATGGGATAATAATTTTGCTTTAACGGAACGGGAGGGAGTTACAGATTATCTTAATAAGCTCCCCTATAAGCTCACAAATGCTCAGAACAGAGTGTGGGGAGAGATACAGAAAGATCTGCAATCCAATCATTCCATGAATCGCCTGGTGCAGGGTGATGTAGGCTCCGGTAAGACTATTCTTGCGGCTCTGTCCCTTCTGTTAACTGCACTGAACGGTTACCAGGGTTGTCTTATGGTCCCCACAGAAGTTCTTGCGAAACAGCATTTTGAAAGTATCAGTGAGTCCTTTAGGAACTATGGGGTCAATACAGTTCTCTTAACCGGCTCCATGACTGCAGCCACGAAGCGGGGTGTTTATGAGAGTATCAAAAGCGGTGAAGCCCAGATAATAATAGGAACCCATGCTTTGATACAGGAAAAGGCGGAATACAGGAATTTGGCACTGGTGGTAACCGATGAACAGCACCGATTTGGTGTGAGGCAAAGAGAAACATTATCGGATAAAGGAAACCATCCTCACGTACTGGTTATGAGTGCAACGCCTATTCCAAGAACCCTTGCGATTATTCTTTATGGAGACCTGGACATTTCCTTGGTGGACGAGCTGCCGGCAGGCAGAAACCCTATAAAAAATTGTGTGGTTGATACAGGGTACAGAAGTACTGCTTACCGTTTCATAGGCAATCAGATAAAGGAAGGGCATCAGGCTTATGTAATCTGTCCTATGGTGGAGGAAAGTGAGGCAATTGAGGCCGAAAATGTTATTGAATATACGGAGAAGCTACGGGAAGCCATTGCTTTTGCAAATATAGATTATCTTCATGGGAAAATGAAACCCCAGGAGAAAAATGATATAATGGAGCGTTTTACAAAAGGTGAGATACAGGTGCTGGTATCAACTACTGTAGTAGAGGTAGGAGTAAATGTTCCCAATGCTACGGTTATGATGGTTGAGAATGCAGAACGTTTCGGTTTGGCCCAGCTTCATCAGTTAAGAGGAAGAGTAGGACGCGGTAATGCCCAATCCTATTGTATCCTGGTTTGCGGAAGAGCGGGAAAGGATATCAGAAAAAGGCTTGAGATATTAAATCAATCCAATGACGGCTTCTATATAGCCGGTGAGGATCTTAAACTTCGTGGTCCTGGTGATATGTTTGGTATCAGGCAAAGCGGTGAGATGGAATTTAAGTTAGGCGATATCTATCAGGATGCCAAAGTGTTAATGGAAGCCAATGAAGCTGCAAAACAGCTTACAAAAGAAGAACTGGAAACCATACTTACAGATGCTCCTGAATTAAAGGTAAAGCTGGAGACATTTAAAGGCGGAACCTTATAATTTTGCCTCTTTTTATTTTGATAGTGATATTGTATAATATTTCTATATAAGTTTAATTTTAGTATCGGTGCAATGAGTTTCAAACACACCCTGACAGTTACTACCGGCGATACAGCTAAGGGAGAGACATATATGCGCAGCAGTTATTCAACGGAAACCTTATACGGGATTGGTAATGAAAATTATAATAACCTGAACCTTCTTTGTTCTTTGCTTTTAAGAGAAGGCTATTGGGAGACGCCGGAAAGCGTCATCCATAAGAGCATTGAAGAGGTACTTGACCTATATATTCAGGCCGTGGCCGTTTCATTATGCAATACCTGTAACCTGCTTACGAAAGAGGAGACGAGCTATATCCTTAGAGTAACGAAAAAGGATATGTTAGGCTTTGAAACAGAAGGGAATAAAGAAGAGATATTGACAGATGCTGCACAAAGGGTTATGAAATCGCCCCCCATCCTGCTTCAGCTATGCAATCTTTATGATATTGAGAAGAAAGATAGTCTGGCAGCACAGTTTACGGATTCCTTGTTTAACATCCTTCTCTCACTAACAGACCTAAGTCATGCCAGAAACAGGGATACTGCATCTTTTTTAATGGCATATTACAAAAGGATTAGTGTATTTTACAGCAATGGAAATGATATTTACCGAATGAGTGAGCGGGAAGTATTTCGTAAGATCAACAGCGAAGAATTCAATGCCACACCGTTATATCTAAAGACCTTTCATCGTGCAGCAGGAGAAGAGGATTACCAAAGAAAGAGAGATACACTAAGAAATATACAACAGATAAATCATGGTACTGACCCAGGAGATTTTTTAAAGCGAAAGGATAATACCCGGCAATCGGTATTATTAGACAATCCATTAGCCCAGACTGAGACAGAAACAGAAGAAGCACAAGAGTGCAGGTTATCGGAGCTGTTAACAGAACTAGACGCATTGATTGGCCTGTCCAATGTTAAAAAGGAAATTAACTCCCTCATTAATCTCATAAAAATGAAGAGTATCAGGGAAGAGTATGGAATGCCTGCAATGAACCTCTCGTATCATATGGTCTATACAGGAAATCCTGGAACCGGTAAGACCACCATAGCCAGACTTATGGCTGAAATCTATAAAGAGTTAGGTATCCTAAGCAAAGGCAATCTGGTTGAGACTGACAGAAGCGGTCTTGTAGCGGGATATGTGGGACAAACTGCCCTTAAGGTTAAGGAAGTGGTAGAGGAAGCCTTGGGAGGAGTACTTTTTATTGATGAAGCCTACTCTCTTGCCGGAAATGAACTTGCAGGTGATTTTGGTAAAGAAGCAGTGGATGTATTAGTGAAGCTGATGGAGGATAACAGAGATAATCTGGTGGTTATTGTAGCCGGCTATACAGAGGAGATGAGAACCTTCCTTAAATCAAATACCGGATTAATATCAAGATTTAACAGGTTTATCGACTTTCCTGACTATACCATTGATGAATTGACAGCAATTCTTACGTTAATGGCTAAGAATGCTGGATTAAGCATGGAAGAAGAGGCAGTAACATATGTAAAAAAATATCTAAGCACTTTAGATAAATTAAATACGAAAGAATTTGGCAATGCCAGAGGAATACGTAATATCTTTGAGAAAATTCTGGTTAATCAGGCAAACCGCCTGGTATCCAGTACAAAACCTGCAAAAGAGCAGGTAGAGACCATCACACTGGCAGATGTCACTAATATAGAATAAGAGAAAATAAAAGGAGTAGGCGTATGAAATATAAGTATGTTGTAGTAGGTGCAGGGCTGGCTGGCTTGACAGCGGCAGAGCGTATAGCCGAAGTACTGGACGAAGAGGTACTGGTTATTGAAAAAAGGAATCACATTGGTGGAAATGTGTATGATTCCTATGATGAAGAGGGAATATTAATCCATAACTACGGACCGCATATTTTTCATACAAATGATAAGGAAGTTTTCGAATATTTAAGCCGGTTTACTCCCTGGCATCATTTTTGGCACAGAGTACTGACTTATGTAGACGGTAATCTGGTTCCGATGCCTATAACAGTTGAGACTATCAATAGGATATACAACTTAAACCTTAGCTGCTTTGATGTGGAGGAGTTCTTAAAAAAACAAGCAGTTTCCATGGACGAGGTATCTACCAGTAAAGATGTGGCTCTCAGTAAAGTCGGAGAAGATCTTTATAAAAAGATCTTTGAAAATTATACAAGAAAGCAATGGGGAGTTGATCCGGCAGAATTAGATACTTCTGTTATATCCAGAATTCCAATACGTGCAAACCGTGATACCAGATATTTCAATGATACTTATCAGGGGATGCCGAAATACGGATATGCAAAGATGTGCCAGAATATGATCAGTAATAAGAAAATCAAAGTGATGCTTAACACAGATTATAAGGAAATCATCAAGGACCTGGAATATGATAAGTTGATTTACACCGGACCTACGGATTACTTCTATGATTACAAACATGGTAAAATGGCATACAGAAGCATTGATTTCCAGTTTGAAACCTATTCCAGGGAAGAATATCAGGAAGCTCCGGTTGTAAACTATCCCAATGACTATGATTTTACCAGGATAACTGAATTTAAGAAACTTACAGGTCAGGAACATAAAAAGACCACTATCTTAAAAGAATATCCAACCAGTGAAGGTGAGCCCTATTATCCTTTCCCTACGAAAGAATATCAGGAACAGTTCAGGCTTTATCAGGCAGAGATGAAGAAAGAAGAAAAGGTAGTATTTCTTGGAAGACTGGCAGAATATCGTTATTATAATATGGATGGAGTGGTAAGGCGCGTATTAAATGCCTTTGGAGGAGGTTTTCGTGGATAAGCTGTTTATAGTCATACCGGCATATAATGAGGAAGCGAATATCGTTAATGTTATTGATGAATGGTATCAGGTAGTTCAACGAGCAGGAGACGGCAGCAGACTGGTTATTATCGATGACGGCAGCAAAGACAGAACCTATGAGATGATGAAGGAAGCCGCAAAAGAAAGAGAGGCTTTCCTGCCACTTACAAAACCAAACGGAGGACATGGGGCAACCATTCTTTATGGGTATAATTATGCTATTAAGGAAGGTGCTGACTATATCTTTCAAACAGACTCAGACGGACAGACACTGCCGGAAGAATTCTGGCAGTTCTGGGAAGACAGAAAAAATAATGACATGATTATCGGTTACCGTAAAGGCAGGCAGGATGGCTTCTCCAGGGTCTTTGTAACCAAGACTTTGAAATTAGTGCTCCAGCTGGTATTCCGTGTAAATATAAAAGATGCCAACACACCTTTTCGTTTGATGGAGAGTAAAACCTTACAGGAAAATATAAAGCTTATCCCGGAAAATTATAATCTGTCCAATGTTATCATTTCAGTTATCTATGCGAAAAAACATAAAAAGGTCAAATATGTACCTATCACCTTCCGGCCAAGACAGGGTGGTGTAAATTCTATAAATATGAAAAAAATCTTTCGAATCGGCAAACAGGCAGTAAAAGATTTTTCATCCATAAACAAGTATATTCACTAAAGATTCTATTGCTGTTACACATTGTGCATCACAAAAGACACCAGATACCAGTTAAACACATTAATAAAATGATAATTCAGATATACGAATATTCTTAGAGGAGCAGACGATAGATGGAGGATAGAAAGAAAGGGATAGGAAATATCCTTTATTCAGTACTTATAATAGCCTTGATGTTCATTACATTTTTAGTGGGACATATGTTGTTAGGCGAAGATTTTACCTCTTTTTTTAAATGGTGGGCTGTACTCTTCCTGATTGGTATGGTTTTTCTGCCGATGTCAGGAAAAGTATTTCAAGGATTTCACGATAATGGCTATTTGTTTTCAAAAACCATAGGAATTGCCTTAACGGGTTATCTTGTGTGGTTGCTGTCATCACTAAGGATACTGAAATTTACTTCTGCATCCTGTGTTATAGTACTTATTATACTTCTGGCAGTCAATGCAGTAATATTAGTCAGAACTAAAAACAGGAAAGTTACCTTTGAGCCGGATAAAGTTAAGTCCATCCTTTCAGAGGAATTACTGTTTTTGATATTCTTTCTGATCTGGACTTATATCAGAGGTTTTAAACCGGAAGCACATGGAACAGAAAAATTTATGGACTACGGTTTTATGGCCTCCATGATGAGATCAGATTATATGCCGCCCAGTGATATGTGGTTTGCCGGCGGTACTATCAATTACTACTATGTTGGACAGTTTCTGGCAACTTTCCTTACAAAGTTATCTTTTGTAAGAGCAAATGAAGGTTATAATCTTATGCTAATGACCCTGGCGGCTTTTGGTTTTATGCTTCCATTCTCCATTGCATATAATATGACCCTGCATTATTTTAAGGACAAGCAGATAAAGGGCAGGAATAGGGCACGTCTGGCAGGTATACTATCCGGAGCAGGTGTATCACTTGCCGGAAATATGCATTTTGTACTATTCTATTGGGTTGTTCCTGGAATTCGTTCCTTTTTTGGAATAACGGGAGACTTCAAAGACTATTGGTTTCCGAACTCTACCAGATACATTGGTTACAACCCCGATACCAACGATAAGACCATTCATGAGTATCCAAGTTACTCTTTTATACTTGGAGATCTCCATGCTCATGTATTGAACATAATGTTTGTATTAACAGTAACAGCTATTTTATTCGCCTGGCTGCTTAAAAGAAGGAGCTTGAAACAGGAAGATAAGGCAGGAAATAACAACAGAAACAGCAAAGAGAACTACCTGGTAATCTTAAAAGAGGTGATTAATCCTCATACCCTTTTGATCGGTTTCTTTATTGGGGTATTTCATACTACAAATTTCTGGGACTATCCTATTTACTTTGTAGTAGCAGGAGCTGTTATCTTATTCTATAATCTGGATTATCATAACTTTAAACTAAAAGCACTTTGGATAACTGCCCTTCAGGGAGCAGCTATCATAATATTATCTAAAATAACAGCCTTACCCTTTACGTTGAATTTCGACCAGATTTCCACGGAAATCAGCCTGGCTGAGACCCATACCCCCTTTTATCAGCTGCTTATACTCTGGGGCTTGCCGGCAGCTCTGATAATCGGCTTGTTAATCGAACTAATAATGGCAAACAACAGAAGACAGAAGCTGTTACTAGATGAAATCTGTAAAACAAATGGTGTCTTGGTACCTGATGACAGAAGGGAAAAGCAGCAGCTTATTGAGAGCTATACCGGTAATCAGAAAGCACACTATACTGGAATAAAAGCCTTCCTAAAGAACCTTACGATTTCTGATTTATTTGGTATTACACTTGGACTATGTGCAATTGGCCTGGTTCTGATTCCGGAATTGATCTATGTAAGAGATATTTATACAGGAGATTATAAAAGAGCCAATACCATGTTTAAGTTAACCTACCAGGCATTTATCCTGTTCGGAACCTGTTCCGGTTTTATCTTTTCGAAATTTCTGCATAAACCAATCTTTACCTGGCAGAAGAAGTTTACAATTGTAACCCTGGTCTTGTTCCTATGTACCCTATGGTATAGTGAAGTATCCATAAAAGCCTGGTATGGCAATGTTTTTGACAAAGAAAAGTATAAAGGCCTTGATGCCATTGCCTTTATGGAAGAATCAATGCCGGACGACTACGAGGCTGTTAAATGGCTCAATGAAAATGTTACAGGAACACCTGTGGTTCTGGAAGCAAATGGTGACAGCTATTCCGATAATGAACGTATATCCATGGCAACAGGTCTTCCGACGGTTTTAGGCTGGTATGTCCACGAATGGTTATGGAGAGGTGATACTTCCATCCTGGAAGAGAGAATCGCTGATATAAAAACCCTATATACAACGGTAGATATTAATGAGGCAAAGCAGATTATCGACAAGTATAACATCGAATATATCTATGTTGGAGAACTTGAGAAAGAGAAATTCCCTGAAATGAACCCTGAGATTTTAAAGAATCTTGGTGAACTGGTAATGGAATGGCCGGAAAGAGATGATAAGCTTTATGAATCCTTCTTGGTTAAAGTATCTGATTAATCTGATCAAAGCAGGATATCTATCCTATGTAAATTAAGAGTGGAAATTAGTAAGCAATTTCTACTCTTAATTAAACTTCAAGGCGAAATGTCAGTTAACTGTGAAGGAAGGCATTCTAAATTTCATATCTGTACAGTATTGCGGGAAGATTCAAGATTCGTTCTATATTATCTAAGTGTGAATTAAAATGCAATTCACACCCTGCCTTCTGCAGTTCCACATCTTCAGGCAGATGCGGTGCGTAATGCAGTTAGGCATATTCTGAAAACTCCACTTTATACACCCTGGAAAAGCTCCGTAATATAAGATATTTATCATAAAAATCGAATTATTGCATTAGCCAAAAGGTATATTGTCATACGATTTATTGCATTAGCCCAAAGTCATATTTTCATACGATTTCAGGCTAATTGCACAAAGGAGAAATAACGAATGCGCCTATGGAAAGGTATTAGAAGTCCTTTTCTCTGAAGGTTTTGTGCTATAATCTAAAACAGATTGTCTGAGCGAAGCGAGTTATCTGTTTTAGATTATGACCAGCACAAAACCTTCAGAGAATTAGGACTTCTTATGCCTTGGAATTGAAGCATGAGTTCTTTCTCCTTTGTGCAATTAGCCGTCCACTCACTAAAAAACTCACCCTTTGCCATAAACATAAATATAAAATTAAATAAATTTCAAATTCACAAAACTCTCATAAAATCATATAGCAAAAATTACCTGAGTATTTCTATTGTTTCGGAACATAATATTAGTGTAACAAACAACAACAAAGAATTATCTGATGCCCCCAAAGGGCAGAACAGATAAGAGAAAATGGAGGAGTTTATTATGTCAAGAAACAGAGCAGAAGTGCCTCAGGCAAAAGAAGCTTTAGACAGATTTAAGTATGAAGTAGCAAACGAAATCGGCGTACCTTTAAAACAGGGTTACAACGGAGATTTAACTTCTTACCAGAACGGTAGCGTTGGTGGTATGATGGTTAAAAAGATGATTGCCGAACAGGAAAAGAGAATGTCTGGCCAGCAGTAATATAGAAGATTGAAGGAAGGGTCAGTAGTTATAATATAACAAAGGGTTATATTATAACTACAACCCTTCTTTCTTTTATTGATTATTTCAGGAATTTAAGGTAGAATAATAAAAGCATCAATACTCACTAGGAAACTTGTACTAGGGGGTAAAATTGGGTTGACAAAAGAAGATAATAATATACAATAATATTAGATATTTTAATGAATTACAGCGATATTTCGCCGTTATTCATTTTTACAGGAGTAATTTATATGAGAGTTATAGCAGGCAAAGCCAAGAGAATAATGCTACAGACCATTGAAGGTCTTGAGACAAGACCTACAACAGACCGGATAAAGGAGACTCTGTTTAATATGGTGAACAACAGGTTGGCTGACTGCGATTTTCTGGATTTATTCAGCGGCAGCGGAGCCATTGGCATCGAAGCTTTAAGCAGGGGCGCAGCATCCGCTGTTTTTGTTGAAAATAATAAAAATGCTATGGACTGCATCAAACGTAATCTTATTGCGACAAAACTATCGGATAAAGGGCAGCAGCTATTAATGGATGCGGTTTCTGCAATCAGAGCGCTGGAAGTGCAGGGGAAAGTATTTGATATAATTTTCATGGATCCGCCTTATGATCATATGCTGGAAAAACAGGTGCTCACTGCTCTTATGAATTCGGGTATTATTTATTGTGATACGCTGATTATCGTAGAAGCTTCTAAGGAGACAAGCTTTGATTATATTGAAGATACTCCTTTTCAAATAACAAAAGAGAAAATATATAAGACGAATAAACATGTTTTTATAGAGATGAAATAACCCTGAAAGTAGGGCATTCAAAAGAAAATCAGGCAGTACTGTTAAGAAAAGAGGATATTATGAGAATTGGGATTTATCCGGGAAGTTTTGATCCGGTTACCTTTGGACACATAGACATCATTAGACGCGCATCAAAATTAGTGGATCTCTTAATAATCGGTGTATTAACAAATAGCAGTAAAACCCCTTTATTTACAACTGAGGAACGTATTGAATTCCTTAAAATAACAACAAAGGATATCAGCAATGTTCAGATTGAAGGATATATGGGACTGTTAGTAAATTATGCCAATGAGAAAAAAGCTGAAGTAATATTCAGAGGTCTAAGAGCAGTAACGGATTTTGAGTATGAACTGCAGCTGGCACAGACAAACCATATATTGAACCCCAAAGTAGATACGGTATTTCTGACTACCAGTGTAGAATATGCCTATCTGAGTTCCAGTACGGTTAAGGAAATTGCCAGATACGGCGGTAATATCGAGAAGTTTGTTCCAGCTCCCATTGCTTTGGCAATTAATGATAAATATCAAGAGTTAAGGAGAATTTAGTATGGGTGCCAGCAGAATAGAGCAATTAATTGAAGATATCTATGAATTTGTGGAAAGCTGCAGAATGCAGCCGCTTTCATCCACAAAAGTAATAGTTCCAAAAGATGAGCTATATGATCTATTAGATGAATTACGCTTAAGGACACCGGATGAAATTAAGCGATATCAGAAAATCATTGCAAACAGAGATGCTATAATCGCTGATGCAGAAGAAAAGGCAGCTGCTATTCTTGCAGAGGCCGGTGAAAGAGCCAATTCACTGCTGGATGAAAGTGAAATAATGCAGCAGGCTTATTATCAGGCAGATTCCCTTGTAAAGAATGCATCTGAGGAAGGCAGCCGTATAATAAATGAAGCCAATGAAGATGCACTTCAGATACGACAGGGAGCACTTGCATATACTGCAGATATGCTTACAGATGCTGAAGCAGCTATACAGAATGCTTATGAGAGCAGTAAAACAAAATATGAGAATCTTTTAAATGCTTTAAGAGGAAATCTTGATATTCTTGCCAGTAACAAAAGAGAACTGGTCAGTGAGCCTTCCCCTCAGGAGACAGCCTATAGGCAAGAGGCAGCACAGACCAGAGAAAATGCAGAACAAGATGATTATGATGATGACTATGAATTTGATGAAAACACCTTTCTAAAAGGTATTGACTAATAATTTAATCATAGCTGCTATCAGTAGTCTGTCTGCATATTTACGAGATTTGTACATAAAGGATTACCATAAATAAAGCGATGAACATATGCAGCACCTTTTGAATAAAATATGTACGAATGGATAGCCTTGTATTACTGATAACACTGTTGGTTTGTGCCAGACCGGACAAACCGCCAAAAGCAGTTATCATTGTAATCAGGGCTATCTTTAGGTCCATAGAAAGTGGGGCAGTACTTATTTTATTTATACCGGTAGTGATTTCAAGAAATCCTAATAGAATCAGTTTAAATGGGCTGCTGCCTGTAAGGGTATCAGTAATTATCTGAGCTGCAATGGAAAAGAGAATAACATAACCTCCAACCCGGGTTATAATATCAAAGGCATCCATTATACTATTGTCCAGTTTTTTCATATCGAAGTGATTACTGCTCTTTGGCACGTCAGCGGTATCCATACTTAAGGCGGATACGGACCTGTGCAGAAAGGGAAGATGCTGCCATAGCATGGTAGCAATCAGTGCTGAGGAATAGAGGATCAGCAATAGGATAAAGCGGATTCCCGGTTTATTAAGCTGTGACAGGGAAATATAACTCATTATAAACATCGGACTTGCATTGTTGCATAAACCCAAAAGGTATTGGCCTTCGTTTTCGCTGAGTTCACCTCTCTCAAGCATATCTGCGGTGGTTTTGGCACCAACTGGTATTCCGGATAAAAAACCGATCAGAACCGGATAACATCCGTTTTTTGTAACCTTAAAGATTCGATGAAATACAGGATATAAGATACGGCTTAAGGGCACAGTAATTCTCATTCGGACAATCAGATTGGATAATATCATAAATGGCAGCAATGTTGGAAGCAGAGTGTTGAACCAGAGCATAAGTCCTTTTTTTGCCCCTAGATAGGAGGAAGAGGGAAATATAAGGAGGAAAGCAAGAAATACTAATATTCCGGCTTTCGGTAAATTTCTTTTAATATAATTTTTTTTTGAGCTCATTTAGATTATGTTAGATTTAAGATCTAGCCTTTCCTTCAAGTGTTAATATAATCTATTTGACATGCAGTAGGTATATGCCATGAATTAAATTTCATCTGTAAAAAAGGTATTATTTACCGTGGATTCTATGTTATAATAGAGGGCGGAAAACTTACGAGTATAAAACTTATGAGTATAAAACTTATGAGTATAAAACTTACGAGTATAAAACTTACGAGTATAAAACTTATGAGCATAAAACTTATAAGCATAAAACTTATAAGTAATATTACTTATAAGCATGGTACTTATAAGCAAAATCCTTTCATGGATAAGCAATAAGATTCATGTAATTAATTAAGAATATATTTACTCATTGTTTTTGAAATTACCGCATCTGCAATCAGATGCAGTAAGAAGTGAAAATATGTTAAAAGTGATTGTGGTTTTTGCTAGATGGGACGGTAATGGGAGCCAGTGTAAAAACCAGAAAGTAATTTTTTAATGTGATTGGTGCGCACAAGGCGCGAAATGGCCAGAGTGAAATAAAGTGAGTTTCACAAAAATATATGACTGCGGCTCAAAGCCTGCAGGGAAAAGAAAGGTAGGGTTATTAATATGGCACAGACTAAACTCAAGAAACGAAGTGAAATTGAACAAGGGGATAAATGGGCAATTGAAGACCTTTTTGAAACAGATGAGTTATGGAAAAAGGAATATAATGTAATAAAAGAAGAAGTAGAAAAAATAAAAGGCTATCAGGGAAAACTGTCACAGTCCGGGAAACAGCTGTATGAGTTCTTGAAGCTCCAGGATGAGATATCCTATCACCTGGAGAGGGTTTACGTATATGCCAATCAGAAATACCATGAAGATACAGGGAATGCCCTATACCAGGGATTCGCTGACCAGGCAGGGAATCTGGCTGTAGCCTTTGATTCTGCAACCTCCTTTGCCAATGCAGAAATCTTATCAATACCTGAGGAGATTCTTGAGAACTTTCTAAAGAATACACCGGATTTAGCTCAGTACAGATTTGCATTAAATGAAATAATTCGTAATAAACCTCATACACTTAGCGGTGAGATGGAGGAACTCCTGGCAGAGGCTGGGGACATGGCCTCTTCACCTCAGACCATATTCTCGATGTTTAATAATGCTGATATTAAGTTTCCGTCAATTGAAGATGAGGAAGGAAATCAGGTGGAAATTACCCACGGCAGATTTATTGCTTTTTTGGAGAGTGCTGACCCCAGAGTAAGAAGGGATGCTTTTAAAAATCTCTATGCCACCTATATGAAGAATAAGAATACCCTTGCAGCAATATACAGTGCTAATGTTAAGAAAGATGCTTTCTTTGCCAAAGCCAGAAAATTTCCGTCTGCTATGGCTATGAAGCTGTATGGAAGCAATATACCGGCGGAAGTGTATAAGAATCTGATAGAATCCGTACATGAAAAAATGCCGCTTATGCACCGTTATGTAGCTTTAAGGAAGAAGCTAATGGGTGTTGAGGAATTGCATATGTATGACCTGTATACACCTATCATTAAAGATGTGGACACCAAATACAGCTTTGAGGAAGCAAAAGAGCTTGTTGTTAAAGGTCTTGAACCTTTAGGCGAGCGTTACAGAAAAGTCCTGCTGGAAGGGTTTAATGACAGATGGATCGATATCTATGAGAACGAAGGCAAAAGAAGCGGCGCTTATTCCTGGGGAGCTTATGGAACTCACCCCTATGTTCTGCTGAATTATAACGGAAGCCTTGACAATGTATTTACCTTAGCTCATGAAATGGGGCATGCGCTTCACAGCTACTTCTCTGATAATGCGCAGCCTATAACTTATGCCGGTTATAAGATCTTTGTGGCAGAGGTTGCCTCAACCTGTAATGAAGCTCTTCTAATGGAATACCTGCTGTCAAAAACAGAAGATAAGAAACAGAAGGCATACCTTATCAATCATTTCCTGGAACAGTTCCGTACAACGCTGTACCGACAGACTATGTTTGCGGAGTTTGAGATGCTGGTGCATGAGAAGGCTTTTAAAGGGGAAGCATTAACTGCTGAGAATTTAAGTGCCCAGTACAAAGAGCTGGTAAGTCTGTATTATGGCAAAGATATCGTGGTAGATGACGAAATTGCTTATGAATGGGCAAGAATACCGCATTTTTATACCGCTTTTTATGTGTATCAGTATGCAACAGGTTATTCTGCAGCAATAGCTCTTTCCAGAAAGATATTAAAGGAAGGCGACAAAGCAGTTGAGGACTATATCGGCAAGTTCCTTCAGGGAGGAAGTTCCGATTATCCAATCGAGCTGTTAAAGAAGGCTGGTGTTGATATGAGCAGCAGAGAGCCGGTTATACAGGCACTTAATTTATTTGAAGAATTACTGGATGAAATGGAAAAATTAGTGGATTAATCAGAAACGGGGAATCATATTGCAGGAGGTTACTCCTGCAATATGATTCCCTGCTTGTATTCACTCTTTGGTAAAATACCAAATTTATTATAAATTACTTCATTATACAATGCTGCCGCAAATAAATCTTCCTTCAGCATTTTCTGTGCAGTCTCTTCCAGCTTATCTGCAGTTCCTCCTACCTTTGTAATAAGCGGTAGCTTACTCTTCTTAGCCATGGCGCGCAGGAGCGGAGAAGAACTTTTTCTGATACCAAGAATTCTGGCGTATTGGGCGTAACCTTCTGCTTTGTACAGTTTCATGGAGTCCTCGGTTATATTCAGCACTATATGCAGCAGGGAGCGGTTGATTCTGGTCATTGTCCACTGTCTGGATTTCATCTCCTTGGCTGCTTCCAGGAAAGTCATACCGGGCCTGTTCAGACCGGCAATACGGTTAGCCAGATCAGGGGTCACGTCAAGATACTTCGTTAAGGATTTGTTGTTTTCTGTCATTAATTTGTATTGGAGCAGAAGGGAAAAATCGTCTTCTGTAACTGGCCAGGTTTTTTCATAGGAGTCTTTTAAAAATGGGTAGGCTTCTGAAGGGACATGCTGCATTAATGCAGACAGTCCAATACCTTCCTTTAACGCTTTTCTGATAGCGGTAGCACTACTGATAACGGAATCCTTGCCTTCATTTAGAGCTTCCTTGTGATAACCGGCGGAAACCCGTTTAATCGTAGAAGGAATAATTGGACTTTGCAGGGTATGAATCGCCTTAATGTATTCCATTCCTAATATATTATTTGGTGAAACCAGGAAAGAGGCATCCTTATCAGGCATAAAGGGTAGAAGTGCTTCCATTCTGGCTTGCGGAAAAGTCCTGCCTTCTTTTAAGGCTTCGTTAAGCTTGGTTTTAAACAATGGAGGTTCTGTCTCAAGAATTTTAGATGCTTCCTCCAAAAGACTGATACTTCCGCACTCACTGCCAAAACACAAGGAATCTACAACTCCTATGCCGTTCAGCAGGGATACAGCCCCCATGGAGAAATATTCTGCACTGCTGCTGGCAAAGGATACAGGCAGTTCCAGTACCAGATCTGCTCCGCAGGCCAGGGCCATCTGTGTCCGGGTGTATTTATCCAGAAAAGACGGAGCACCTCTTTGTACATAATTTCCGCTCATGACCACGACACAGTAATCGGCACCGGTTTCTTTCCTGGCTTCTTTTATATGATAAAAATGCCCGTTATGGAAGGGATTATATTCGGTAATTAAACCAACAACTTTCATGTAGACCTCATACTTTCAACTTTTATATATCTACTATAGATGAAAAAAGACTTTATGTAAAGAGCTATAAGCTTCGTTCATTTATAGCCTTATGTCTAACCAGAATTTAACAAAATTTTCAAAAAATGATGCACAACAGAGAAGTAATTGGTATAATAAGGATGGAATACAGTAAACTGGGGGGTAATATGATTAAAATTGCGCTATGTGATGATCAAACAGACGAGCTTGCTATGCTTGACAATGTCATTAAGCAATACGGTAATGAGAGAGAGTTATCGCTTAAAACCTTTTTATTTCGAAGGGGTGAAGAACTTCTGACTTCCTGGGAAGAATTTGACATTGTGTTTCTGGATATTTATATGGGTGGAATTGATGGAATGGAGACAGCGAAGAGTATCCGAAAAAAGGATAAGCAGGTGGAAATTATCTTTATAACCAGCCATATAGGTCTTACGAAAGAAGCTTTATCCGTTCATGCCTTTGAATATCTGGACAAGCCTGTCAGCAAGGAAATGATTTATAAGCAGATGAATGAGGTGCTTGAGAAGCTTACACAAAACAAGCCAAGTTATGCCAGAAAGAAAGAGATGGTGGAAATTAACACCGGCAAGAGTACCATGCGGTTTGCAGTGGAGGATATCTTTTATTTTGAAAGGAATGACCGTAAGATAAAGGTTGTTACCTCAAAAGGTAATTATATAGTCAATGAAACCATATCTTCTTTAGAGGAGAAATTTCGCCAATATGATTTTGTGATGCCTCATCAGAGCTTTGTGGTTAACATTAATCACATGCAGGATTATTTTAAAGATGAAATAATAATGACAAATTTTGATGTTATCCCGGTTGCTCAGAAAAGATCCTCTGAATTTAAACGGGTTATGAGGGATTTCCTTCAAAAACAAATGGAAAGGAACCTATAATAGGTAATCGGATAGGGATTAGTATGAATGAGGTAATTTATATAGTGGGGTTATTTTTGTCCAGTTTCGTTTCAGTACATATCATTATGGACTTTATGGGAACATTGTTTGAGAAGAATAGGGCAAGATGGGTTTATATAATGATAGAAACGTTATTTGTTCTCTTGCTGGCAGGAGTGAATGCCTTTAACAACGCATGGCTTAACCTGATAACAGTATTCGGCTTAACCGTTATCCTGGCAGTCAGAATGTATAAGGGAAAAGTGATGCATACACTTTTGTTTACAGTAATACTGTTAATAGGTATGAGTGCTTGTGAATCCATTGGTATTCTGATACTTCACAGTATTTATAATATGTCGGATATAGTAATTGAATCAGACAGACTTAAAAATTTCTATGATATGACCATCAGTCAATTGATTGTAATCTTTATCAGCCACATGGTCTTACTGCGATATGCAAAGAAGAAGGATATCAGCCATCTTAGCAGACGTCAGTATCTGTTCACATTTGTTTATGCTTTTTTTAGTGTGCTGAATATCTATAGTCTTTCCATACTAATGAAAGATATTAAAAGTCAATCGGCTATCATATGCGTAATGATTACCTGTGTAGGGATAGTGGTTATTAATATTTATTTTCTTAACATCCTGGAACATGAATCGGAAAATAACCGTTTGATTTATGAGAACAAACTTTTCGGTCAGCAGTCCAAGATGCAGTATCAGTATTATGATGCACTGGAACTGCAATACAGGGAGTCCTTAAGTATCATTCATGATGTCAAAAGACATATACGTTCTATAGAAGAGCTGTATATGCACCAGGAAACAGGAGCAGCCAGGGAATATGCCATAACAATAAATAACCGCCTGGATGCTTTCCGCCTTAACGAGTATACTACCAACCGTATGCTGAATATCATCCTTAATGATAAGATAAAGCTGGCGGAAAATAACAAAATAGAATTCCAATGTAAAATAGATGAGATCGATCTGAGTTTTATTGATAATATGGATCTCACGACCATATTTGCCAATCTGCTTGATAATGCCATTGAAGCCTGTGCCAGGTTAAGCAGTGGAAGAATCATCAATTTAAAAGTTGGCTCCTTTAATAATCTGGTAGCAATAACCATAAAGAATCCAATGATAGAGAATCCGGATAATAACTCACATATCAGCATCATAGAGCATTACCGAAGGGCAGAACATGCGGGGATAGGAATTCCTAATGTTGTTAAAGTAGTAGAGAAGTATAAGGGAGACTTTAATATACAGAAAGAAGAAGGTATGTATTCCTGCAGTATTGTATTATCTAAGAAGGGGAAGAGGGTATAGCTTTTAGGACAAGTAGAATAGACAAAAAACATGTCGATTAGACACAGCTACTTGATTTTACATACGGCCAATTTATAATAAAAGATAAAAGTAAACAGGTTTTTATGAATCGGAGGGGAGATTCTGGTGTTGGATAAGGCAGCTGTCAGTCTGGTTGACCGGCTGATAAAGAAGGGTATCATAAAAGAGCAGGAGTCTGAACTGTACCTTTTTGGTATAGAAACAGCTATGCTTAAAGTTCTGCATTTACTTACATACATAGTTATGGGAGTTCTCATTGGGGAACTTCCCGGGCTTCTCTTATTTCTTGCTGTCTTTATACCATTAAGGGAGTATTCAGGTGGTTATCATGCCTCCACGAAGCTTAAATGTTATATTGTGTCCTGTTTGACTGTGTTGTCCATGCTTCTGCTGATAAAGTTATGTAATGAGAATTTCTATTTATCCAGTGTGTATCTGGCGTCCTTGTCCAGTGCCATCCTGCTCTTTTTAATTCCGGTGGAAACCGCATCAAGACCTATAGATGATTCGGAAAAAATATATTACAAGAGCAAAGCAGGTTTTATTATTGTTTTACTTCTGACAATAACACTTTTTTTATACATGACAGATCAGATAGCTTTTAGTTTTGTTATTGCTTTAAGTTTGTTCTTTGAAATGATAGCTGCTTTTGCCGGTAAATTAATATTTATAATAGAAAAAAAGTCATCAGAATAAAATGTCGGTATCAATTAATACTGATAAAATGTAGAATAGACATAAAACATGTAGAATAGACAAGGTATATTGTATTAATATGAAATATTTACTATAATAATTTTGTAATCAGGAATCGCTTTTAAGATTAATAAGGAGGTTTATTATGAAGATCCAGGTTGAGAAGAAAGTATTAAACGCAGTTTCAAAAATAGCTATTGGTAATGCCAAAAAGTCAGCTAATTCTGCTTGCGTATTTTTCGGCTACCAGGCTAAACTTCCAGAATCAGTAAAAGAGCTTAGAAGATTCTAATTGCTGCAAATTTCACTCCTACAATTTAATTTTGCAACAAAGATACTGTTAGTCCATTAGGCCTAACAGTATCTTTTTTTGCGTGGAAATATTTTATGTGCCCTTGCCAGTCCGCTGTGACTGTGTTACTATTACCTAAGAAAATGTAGTAATATAGTATATTATATCGTGATGTGTCGTATAAGGGAAAAGGGCTGACTGTATGGATGTTATTGGAAATAAAGAGATGATAAATATATTGCGCAAGACTCTGAATCTGATGGACAACAGATTGATGAATCATGGAGAAAGAGTCGGATATATTTTTTACAAAATGTTATCCTGCGAAAACAAGTATAGCGAGGATGAACTTAGGATATATACACTTGTGGGGCTGCTTCATGACATCGGAGCCTTTCGTGAAGATGATATAAAGGATATGATTCAGTTAGAGGCTAATAAGAATTTTGAACATTCCATTTATGGTTATCTGTTCTTAAAATATCTGTCTCCCTTAAGTGATTTTGCTGAAATAGTACTTTATCATCATACAGATTATTTTAATATTAAACAAAATCTGACACCGCTCAAAGAGCTGGGTAATTATCTGAAACTGGCAGACAGAGTGGATGTTATACTCTCATATTATGATGAGAAGGATATAATCAGGCTTCTTAATGAAAAGTCTGAAATAAAATATTCTAAAAAAGCTATTCAATTATTCATAAAAGCAAACAGTACATATAATGTAATAGAACATACGAAGGACAGGTCATATACGGGGGAATTGAACAGGATTCTGGAAGGCATCAAAATGACAGCAGAGGAAAAGGACAAGTACCTCAATATGCTGGCTTATTCCATTGATTTCCGAAGTGAACATACGGTAATGCATACAATAACAACCGTCAGCCTTGCAGACGAGATAGGCAGGCTTATGGGTTTACAGAAAGCGGATCAGATTAACCTGCATTATGGTGCTCTGCTGCACGATATAGGAAAAATCTCCACACCCCTTAATATTCTGGAGTCTCCCGGAAGGCTGACAGGAGAAGAAATGGCCGTTATGAGAAGACACGTAAAGGATACCTATGAGATACTAAACGGCTATATTAAGGAAGAAATTGTTGAGATAGCAGCAAGACATCATGAAAAGCTGGACGGCTCAGGCTACTTCCGAAAGCTTAAGGGGGAACAGCTGACACTGCCACAACGGATTCTTGGAGTTGCAGATATAGTAAGTGCTCTTTACGGTGTAAGAAGCTATAAAAAAGCCTATGACAAAGAAACAATAATACGCATAATCAAGACAGAAGCAGATGGCGGTAAAGTATGCCGGGAAACGGTAAATTGCCTTGTGTCAAATTATGATGAAATAATAAAAAATGTAGATCAAAATTCGAGAAATTCTTTAGAGATGTATAATGAACTGAAAATTAACTTTAATGGTTATTATAATACCTTTGAAAACTGGGAATAATGGGATGCATACTATAAATACTACAAAACTACTTCAAAATAAACGATAAAAATGATTGAATTTGTTACTTGTAACTAAAAAAGTTTTAGACTATAATGTATGCTGAGGTATTATATGCTCAATTCCCATGGAATAATATACCTGGCAGGTGTATATCTATTTGGACAAGAGTATCAAACATATGTTTTTGTATTACGAAAGGAGAATTTTGTAATGGGATTCATTGAAACTATTAAAGAGAGGGCAAAACAGAATAAAAAGACCATAGTTTTGCCTGAGACTAGCGACAGAAGAACTCTGGAAGCTGCCGCAAAGATTCTGGAAGAAGAAATTGCTAATATTATTCTGGTAGGTAATGAAGAGGAGATAAAGAAAGGTGCAGAAGGCCTTGATTTGTCGAAAGCTGCAATCATAGATCCTCATACAACAGAAAAACTGGCAGGTTATATTGATCTTCTTGTAGAGCTAAGAAAGAGTAAAGGAATGACACCAGAAGCCGCAAAGGAAAGTCTTACATCAGACTATCTTACTTTCGGCGTTACCATGGTTAAGGCAGGAGATGCTGACGGTATGGTAGCAGGTGCTATTAACGCAACCGCTAATGTTTTAAGACCTTCCCTTCAAATATTAAAAACAGCACCCGGAACGAAATTAGTTTCTGCATTCTTTGTAATGGTTGTACCTAATTGTGAATATGGTGCAAATGGTACGTTTATCTTCTCCGATTCTGGATTAAATCAAAATCCCAATGCTGAAGAACTGTCTGCAATTGCAGGAAGCTCCGCAAAAAGCTTTCAGCTTCTGGTTGGTGAGGAACCAGTTGTTGCCATGCTTTCCCATTCAACAAAAGGCAGTGCGAAACATGCAGATGTTGATAAGGTAGTAGAAGCAACTAAGCTTGCGAAGGAAGCATATCCTGATATTAAGATTGATGGTGAGTATCAGCTGGATGCTGCAATTGTTCCAAGTGTTGGAGCACAGAAAGCACCTGGAAGTGACATTGCAGGAAAAGCTAATGTATTGATTTTCCCTGACCTGGATGCAGGTAATATCGGCTACAAGCTTACACAGAGACTTGCCAAAGCAGAAGCCTATGGTCCTATTACACAGGGTATTGCAAAACCTGTCAACGATTTATCCAGAGGCTGCAGTGCTGATGATATCGTAGGTGTAATTGCTATTACCGCTGTTCAGGCAGCTGCTAACTAAGAATCGGAAATATAGCTGAATTAAGTTTTTATACCTGTCCAAGCATAAAAAAGTACCATATGTTCTAGGGCTTATTACTTACAGGATAAACAGAATTCTACTTATAAACATAGGAAAACTACCAGAAAGAAGGAGAACAAGTATGAAAATATTAGTTGTAAACTGCGGAAGCTCATCCCTTAAATATCAGTTAATTGACTCTGTAACAGAAAAAGCACTGGCAGTAGGTATTTGTGAAAGAATCGGAATTGATGGAAGACTGGTTCACACACCTGCCGGCGGTGAGAAAATAAAAATGGACGCTGACATGAAGGATCATGAAGCTGCTATTAAATATGTACTGGATGCACTTACAAACAGTGAGTATGGTGTTATCAAATCTCTTGATGAAATCGGAGCAGTCGGACACCGTGTTGTTCATGGCGGTGAGAAATTTGCATCCTCAACTGTTATTACAGAAGAAGTTATTGCCGGAATAGAAGAGTGCAACGACCTGGCACCTCTCCATAACCCTGCAAATCTTATTGGAATTCGTGCCTGCCAGAACCTGATACCAGGCGTTCCTATGGTAGCTGTATTTGATACTGCCTTCCACCAGACAATGCCCCAGAAAGCATATCTGTATGGTCTTCCTTATGAATATTATTCAAACTACAAAATCAGAAGATACGGTTTCCACGGAACCAGTCACAGCTTTGTAGCAAAAAGAGCGGTTCAGTTATTAGGACTTGATCCCAATAATTCCAAAGTAATCGTTTGCCACCTTGGTAACGGATCCAGTGTTACAGCTGTATTAAACGGTAAATCCGTAGACACCAGCATGGGACTTACTCCTCTTGAAGGACTTATTATGGGTACAAGAAGCGGAAGTATTGATCCCGCAATAATCGAATACCTGATGAATAAAGAAAATATGACACTTGAGCAGGTAATGGAAGTGTTAAATAAGAAGTCCGGTGTACTTGGACTTTCCGGAATCTCCAGCGATTTCAGAGACTTAGAGGATGCTACAGCTTTAGGTAATGAGAAAGCAATTCTTGCAGTAGATGTTTTCAATTATCATGTTGCCAAAACAATCGGTTCTTATGTAGCTGCAATGAATGGTGTTGATGCAATCATATTTACAGCGGGACTTGGTGAGAATGACAAGGCAGTAAGAAAAGGAACAATCAGCTATCTTGGCTATTTAGGAGTAACCCTTAACGAAGAGAACAACAATACAAGAGGAAAAGAAATTGAACTTTCAACTCCTGAATCTAAGGTTAAGGTATATATCATTCCTACAAATGAAGAACTTGCAATTGCAAGAGAGACTGTTGAACTTTTAGCATAAACATAACCCGAAACGACATAATATTCCATAAATATATTCGGAAAAATAAAAATATCCGTTGACAAAAGTTATATCACTGATTATAATGGTAACAGTGCGAATTTTCGAAGATAGGAGATTGCTATGTTAATTAATTTGTCTGAGATTATGTCTGTCAAGGGCAATATCGTTTCTATACAAGCTCCCATCGAAACAGAGGAATTCTGTATAGAAGGTATTAACTATCCTTTGACTGAGAAGGAACCGGTGGACTTAACCATAACCCATTTAGGAGACCGGAAAGTTGAGCTGGAAGGCAGCATAAAGATTTCTCTTTTAATTCCGTGCAGTAGATGCCTTAAAGACGTAGAAACACCCTTCAATCTGACATTTTCCAAGGAATTGGATTTTATGAAGGATTCAGAGGAACGTATTAAGGAATTGGACGAAACAAATTATATTAGTGAATATAATCTGGATGTAGATTTACTGGTCTATGACGAAATTCTAATAGACTTTCCCATGAAGGTTCTGTGTGACGAGAATTGTAAAGGCTTTTGCAAGGTATGCGGTTCCGATCTGAACAAAGGGACTTGTACTTGTGAGAAACAGGATTTGGATCCCAGAATGTCAGTAATCCGCGATATATTCAATAATTTTAAGGAGGTGTAATCATGGGAGCTATCTGTCCGAAGAATAAATCTTCCAAAGCAAGAAGAGACAGCCGTAGAGCAAACTGGAAAATGTCTGCACCTAATTTAGTTAAGTGCAGCAAGTGCGGCGAATTAATGATGCCTCACAGAGTATGCAAAGCTTGTGGATCTTATAACAAGAAAGAAATCATTTCTGTAGAACAGTAGTGAAAAATCAAGGCCCTGGGATTTTCCAGGAGCCTTTTTTTTGTGATTAGACAGATTTTACACCAATGCTGCCTGTTAGGACCAATGCTGCCTGTCAGGGATTGCTAATAAACCCTTGCTGCTTACAGGCAGGTAGAGTATACTGATATAAAAATACAAAGGAACAAAGGAGAAACTGAATTGACGCATAAAATAATCGGTGGTTTTCTGATATTAATATCTGTATTGGGAGTGCTTGGGAATCGGGGGAATTTAGCAGAAAGTCTGCCTGTTGCAATCCTTTTCACTGTTATAGCACTGGTTTTGATTATAAAAAAACCAAGAAGTAATGTGGAACGGGAAATTCTAAGATTAAATCAAGAAACTCTTATTAGTGCACTCCATTGTTCGGGGCTTTCTCTTCCGAATAATATGGCTTGCTACATACGTTTTGAGAATGATGGTTTTCGCTTCAGTGGAAGTGGTGTTGAATATAAATTAACCTTTAATAAAATAACTGAAATAAAGATTTTAAGTAATGTCAGGAGTATCAGAAACTATATGAAATATGCTGACCATCTTAGTATCAGCTATCTTAATAATGGTGTCTTACATATGATTAAATTTGAATTACTAAATAATAAATCAAAAGTTAAAGCTTGGATTAAAATCTTCAATGAAGATTTTAAGCAATCAGGGGTTAACTCCTTTTATCTCTGATAAAATAACTGATATAATTGTGAATGAGCATATAATGATCCTGTTATACTATTTATTGTAACATAAAACAGTTAAGCAGGAGGTAATTATGGCAGAGAATAAAATGAAAAATACAAAAAATAATAAAAAAGAAGACGGAACCTTTCATTCCAAGCACATTAAGCATGATCCGCAGGCCGAGAGTGCACGTGCGGTGTTTGGACTTCAGGGTGACAATTATCAAAACAATAAGAAATAATAAAAATAAGACCTTCAGGTAAACCTGAAAGGTCTCATTTTTATTTTTGTCCGATTAGTTTCCTCCCGGACCGTCTCTTCTTTCGGATTCATCTGAATTTACTACGGATGTCCTGTCTAATGTGTGGGTGTCCTTCATGGATGAATCCGTATTGGTGTTTACTTCGCTTACAGTACTGGTTTGATTCATACTTGCAGCCTTATTTTTAGTACTGTTTTTTGAACCGCTATTTTTCGTGTTTGCCATAGATAAACTCCTTCTGAGACTTTATTTACATTCATATTTGAACGGTTCATTTCGTCGTTTGATTTAATGAACAAAAATAGTATAACCAAAGTTCAGAAGAGTTATGTGTGCTTTGACATTATATTCGAAAAAAGTCCTTCATATAATTTATCAGGCCTTTTGCTGTAGTAATTACTTCTTCAAGGGATTGCTTCTCTAAGTCTTCTGCTTCTATGTACGATATTCTGTCAGAATAATTTTTTTTAAAGCAGGTCCCGGTATGGTCTTCGCCGACTGGTATAAAACGGCTTTGTTTCTTAATGTAACAATTAGCAGGTTTGGCTTTCTGGCGGTACTCCTTATCTACATACTGGGCAACGCTTTTATGAATTGCTGTATCCTCTAACGGAAGGTAGAAATAATCCGATGCCGGAGATAAGTGGTATTTTAAAGTGCCATTATAGATGGGCAGATGAAGCCGCAGGGTGTCCTTTCTGAACTCTGCTGTTAGCTCCATTGCTTCAAGGTATTCCAATCCCTTTTTCAGGGAACCCTTTTCTTTTACAGAGCAGCTTATTGATATAGAAAGAGGATAAATAATGGGCATCTTGAATTCTATAACTGTTAAAGTATCTGTTATAAAGAGCTGATAAGCAAGGGGAGTGTGAACTGCTGACAGAAAATCAGCTTTAAAGGTATCGCAGTAATACAGCATATCTGATATAGGAAGCAGATTTATAACATCCTCCCCATTATGCAGGAGCAGAATATCCCTTAGACTTTGTGAGTCGGGAGTATCCTGGCTACTGACTGAATTTGCAGAAGCAGGCAGCTGCCCGGATTTTATTTTCATATTTTCATAAATAAGCCTTCCCACATAACTGGAATAGATGGGGATTAATTCTTCACCGGAGTAGGTATCTTTCCTATTGAGCTTTAAATATTCCTCAATGGATTTTAATTTCAAGCTTTCCAGAGAAAGAAACTTCTTAAGCGGTTGTATCAGCTTATACAGGTCAACACTTTCCAGGTGGGAAAATGGATCTGCAAGTCCATACATTTCTGCCTTTTTCTGCAGAAAGGGTATATCAAAGCCGCTGCCATTGTAGTGTATTATCCGTTTAAAGGATTTTATATAAGCTTCAAATTCAGCTATCAGCTGAGATTCCTTGTTAGGTTCTTCGTTAAGCCACTGTATTAAATGCCATGACCCTTCCTTATAATAAATACCGCCAATAAGATATACATAGGAGGTTTTTGGTGAAAACCCTGTGGTTTCAATATCGAAGAATATGATATCTTCTGATGTATAAGGTTCATGCAGCGGATAGGTATATACTGCTTGGAGTGTACTGTGTTGTATATGCATATAAACCTCGATTCTAAAATAAAATATACTGGTTTTAATAAGAATATTGTATCATAACCTGTCAGGTTTACAAGCAGGGAATCTTTTGGCAGTTCGACAAAAACTGCTGCCGGAAAGAATATCAGAACAGGTAATGACAGGGCTCAGGGCAAAATTTATCTAGGTTTTCTTTGCCAGTTATGTTACAATGGTCTTAATTACATTTTGGTACAAGGGTGGATGCCATGTTTGGTCTAAAAATATTCGGAGTTGATTTACTGCATATTTTGTATAATTTTTTCGCATATTCTTTTATCGGCTGGATTTATGAAAGTACGCTGGTATCTGTGAGAAAGAAGTCTTTTGTGAATCGTGGATTTGTTAATGGTCCGGTTATTCCAATTTATGGAGTAGGCGCAACTATCATATACATATTCTTCTGGCAGATAAGAACACAATACTTAATAATTTTCTTTGGCGGAATGATATTAGCCAGCATGCTGGAGTATTTTACTTCCTGGATTATGGAGGTTCTTTTTCATGCAAGATGGTGGGATTACAGTGATAAATTATTTAATATAAAAGGCAGAGTATGCCTGCTTGCAGGAACTGCCTGGGGTTTTATGTCTCTTTTAGAAATCGGAGTCCTGCAGCCGAGAGTTGTCCGTGTTTATGAGGCAATTCCCCGTGTTACAGGTATTTATGTTGTATCCATTGCACTATTATTGTTCATAATAGATATGTGGATCACAATAGTTCAGACCCTCAAGCTGGATCGCATTTTTGCAGAATTGCTCCATATAAAAGAAGAATTTACTGACTATATTGAAAGAACCAGAATTTACGAGACAAAAGAAGAGCTTAAGAAAAGGCTTTCGGGATACCGAATCTCCGAAATGGCTGATAAAATCAGACAATTTATGGACGAGAACAAGGAAAAGCTTTTGGAGAGAAATCATTATCTGGAAGATTTTGATTTTAAATCTCTTAGACAGGATATTGAAGTTCAGGCGAAAGATTATCTCTCAAGAATTCAGTCGATGATCGGCTCGGGAAATCCGATACAAAGACGACTTTTACGTGCCTTCCCCGATATAAAGGTAATTGCCCGTATTAGAAAAGGAGAACAACTTGCTTCAGACACCAGAGAAGTTGCAGCAGCAGAGACTGCCGGAAGTCTGGAAGGAGTTAACAACAGGTGGAAAGACATGAGTGCAAATGACAACATTATAGGTTCAACAAAGAGCTATTTAAGCGGAATCCTAAGAGTTTCCCTGGTGGGAATTCTGGTATTGATCCAGATGGTATTGATAGTAATGCTGGGATATTGGGTAAGCGGCTCTGTTTACATTTATATTTTTATAGAAGTAGCCAGTATCTTTATCATAGTGGGGTTGGTTAATGACAACCGTAACTCCTCCTATAAGATATCCTGGATATGTATTATTTTACTGCTTCCCGTTACAGGGCATATAATGTATGCCTTATGGGGAAAGTCAGGATCAACTCAGAAAATTGAAAAGAAAATTATGGCATGTATCCAACACGGTAATACCTTCCTGCATTATAATGAGGAAAATGCAAAAAGTTATGCTTTGAAATATCCTACAAAAAGCAGAATGTCAAAATATATGGAATCTCAGAATTTCCCGCTGTTTAAGAATAACAGTGTTTCCTATTATCCAATGGGAGAGGATACCTTTGAGGCTATTTTTAAGGACATCGAAGAAGCCAGCCAGTTTATCTTTATTAATTTCTTTATAGTAGGGGAAGGGGTACTTTGGGAAAGAATGCATACTCTGCTGCTTAAGAAAAAGAGTCAGGGTGTAGAGATAAAATTTATGTATGATGACTTTGGCGCAACCCTCCGTACCTCACCGAATTTCCGCAGAAATCTGGAAGCAGAAGGAATTGAGACAGCAGTTTTTAACCCTATTCATAAATATACCGATAAGCTGTATATGAATTACAGAAGTCATCAAAAGATCCTTGTAATTGATGGTAATATCGGGTATACCGGGGGTATGAATCTGGCTGATGAATATGTTAATCTCATAGAACGTTTCGGAAAATGGAAAGACAATGCTGTCAGAGTGGAGGGGGAGGCAGTTTGGGGCCTTACTGTTACCTTCCTGCAGATGTGGGAAATCTCAAAAAGCGGTGAGTGGATGGATTATAATCCTTATCGCCCTACAAAGGTTTTCCCCGAGAATGATGTTTATTGTCACGTTATTTCTGACGGACCTGCTAACAGACCCAATAACCCTATCGAAAGTATCTATAAGCAAATTATTCACTATGCAAAGAAGTATGTTTATATAACCACTCCTTATCTGGTAATAGAGGATGATATGAAGCAGGCACTGATAGAAGCAGCAAAAAGCGGTGTGGATGTACGTATCATTACACCGAATATACCGGATAAAAAGAATGTTAAGAAACTTACAAATTATAACTATGGGCAGCTTTTAGAGGGTGGAGTAAAAATCTATGAGTATACACCCGGATTTATACATGCCAAGACTATCATTAACGAGGACTGTGGTATCGTGGGTACCATAAATATGGATTACCGCAGCTTCTTTCTGCATTATGAATGTGGCTTATGGATGTGCAACAGAGATATCATAGACGACATAAAGGAAGACTTGATTGCTACCATGGGAATCAGTCATGAATTTACCTATGAGGAATGGAAACATCGTCCCTGGTTACTAAAACTTAATCAGAGATTCTTAAATTTATTTTCTACCTTAATGTAATTGCAGGAGGCACTGATGAAGACAGTTAGTTTAAATGGAACATGGAAGATGAAGATAAACGGAGAAAATGTATATGGGATAGGCAGTGAGTATATGTCTGCTAAAGTTCCCGGTTCTGTTTATGAGACCCTTCTTTCCTTAGGCAAGATGCCGGATCCTTTTTATAGGGATAATGAGTTGGATGCCCTTAAACTTATGGAGAAGGATTTTACTTATGAGACTGAATTTAACCTGGAGAAAGAAATTCTTGAGAGTGAGGGCTTGCTGCTTCGCTTTGACGGAATAGACACCCTGGGTGAAATATATCTTAATGAAAGCTTTCTGGGAAAATGTTATAATATGCACCGTATCTGGGAATTTGATATGAAAGAACTGGCTAAAGAGGGGACGAATCGGTTAAGGATCGAATTATTCTCTCCCACCAGATATATCAAAGAGGAACAGGAAAAGTGTTACACCGGCGGCAGCGGTGATTGTATGGAGGGGTTTCCACATATCAGAAAAGCCCACTGTATGTTCGGCTGGGATTGGGGTCCAAGACTTCCTGATGCAGGTATTTTCAGGGATGTGAAAATCCTGTCCATTAAGGAATGCCGTTTTGATGAAGTTTATGTGAAACAGCAGCATACAAAGGATAAGGTGATTCTTGATATAGACTGGAGTCTTGAACTGTTTGGCAAAGAGCTGGCTCAGAAGGTAACCTTTCAGGCAGTCAGTATGGAGGGAGAAATCTATCCCCAGAAAGAAGACGGCTCTATTGAGATTAATAATCCAAGCTTATGGTGGCCAAATGGTTACGGCAAGCAGCCTTTATATACCATAAGGGGCGAAATTAGTAATGATAAAGGTGAAATACTTGATATCTGGGAGAAAAGAATCGGTCTTCGCACCTTAACTGTTAAAAATGAAAAGGATCAATGGGGGGAGAGTTTCTGCCACGTGGTTAATGGTGTAGCTGTATTTGCCATGGGTGCGGACTATATTCCGGAGGATAATATTCTTGGAAGGGTAACGCCGTCAAGAACCGAAAGACTCTTAAAGGATTGCATCGAAGCTAATCACAATACCATTCGTATCTGGGGCGGCGGATACTACCCGGATGATTATTTCTTTGATCTCTGTGATGAGCTGGGATTAATGGTATGGGTGGATTTTATGTATGCCTGTGCCAGCTATGAGTTGAATGATGAATTCGAGGAGAACATAACACAAGAGACCATCGATAATGTTATCCGTATCAGACATCATGCAAGTCTTGCAATCTGGTGCGGAAATAATGAAATGGAGACCCAGGTGCAGGACAAGGTATGGAAGCCTTCTCCCAAGCAGGTACTGGATTATATTAAGATTTTTGAGTATATCATTCCAAAGATAGTGAAGGAATATGATCCGGTAACCTTTTACTGGCCCTCCTCGCCTTCCTCAGGCGGTAATTTCATAGACTCCTGGAATCCGGATAAAGGAGATACCCATTACTGGGATGTATGGCATGGAAATAAACCCTTTTCAGAATATAGGAAATTTCATTTCCGTTATGCCTCAGAATTCGGTTTTCAGTCTTTTCCCTGTATACAGACCATTGAAAGCTTTACAGAGAAAAAGGACAGGAATATTTTTTCCAGGGTTATGGAGATGCATCAGAGAAATACGGCTGCCAATGGTAAGATATTAAATTATATCTCCGATAATTATCTCTATCCCAAGGACTTTGACCATTTAATCTATACATCCCAGTTGCTGCAGGCGGATGCCATACGTTATGGAGTAGAACATTGGAGAAGGCACAGAGGAAGATGTATGGGAGCTATCGTGTGGCAGCTTAATGACATCTGGCCTGTAGCTTCCTGGTCAAGTATCGACTATTACGGACGCTGGAAAGCACTGCATTATTACGAGAAACGTTTTTTTGCTCCTATAATGATATCCTGTGAAGAAGAAGGGGAGATGACCCAGAGGCCTCACTGTATCGAGGAACCTCATGACATTGAAAAGACAGCTAAATTAAATATAGCCAACGAAACCATGTCAGATATTACAGGAAAGGTAAGCTGGGCACTCAGAAATCCCAAAGCGGAAATCCTGCAAAAGGGAGAGGAAGCAGTTACAGTACCTGCCCTGACCAGCATATGGCTTGATAAACTTGATTTTAGTAAATATGATGAGCTGAGCAGTTACCTGACTTTTGAATTTGTAGTAGAAGAGAAGGTTATCTCCAGAGGAAGTTGTCTCTTTACGGCACCAAAGCACTTTGAATTCGAAAATCCCTGTCTTACAGTCCGGGTGCAGGGAAATAGTCTGATAGTAAATGCAAAAACCTATGCAAAAAGTGTTGAAATATCCAATGCAGAAGGTGATTTAAAACTTTCTGATAATTATTTTGATGTCAATGGAGAGGAAGTATGGGTCGAAGTACTTTCAGGAAGTACAAAAGAACTGAAGATACGTTCCGTATATGATATTGGAGAATAGAAATAGATACAGTTCGAGAGAACCGGGATATCTATATGAAAAAATATAACAGAGAAGAAGGCTGATACAGGTACAACGTGCCTGTATCAGTCGATCTGATAAATAGCACAAATAGCAAGAACAAGGAATCAGGAACAATAAATAGAATCAAAAAACTTAATTCAACTAAGATTAAGGCAGGAAGAACAGGTATGATAGCATATATAAAAGGTGAGCTTGCAATGGTTTCAGAGGAAGGAATTGTAGTGGAAGCCGGTGGATTGGGTTACGACGTTAAGATGCCCATATCCAGTTTAAGTAACCTGCCTCGCTTAGGCAGTATGGTTACTGTATATACATATTTACACGTAAGGGAAGATTATGTAGGGTTATTCGGATTCCTTACCCAGGAAGACTTAAAAATATTTAAATTATTGATAACGGTAAATGGAATAGGACCAAAAGGTGCACTTGGAATACTTTCCTCCATTACACCCGATGACCTGAGATTTGCCGTACTCTCAGATGATGTCAAGACCATTGCCAAAGCTCCCGGAATCGGAACAAAAACAGCGGGAAAACTGATACTGGAGTTAAAAGATAAGCTGAAATTAAGCGAGGCCTTTGAAGAAAGGTTGTTAAACAACCTGGGAGAAGGAAATTCACTTACCAATGATAAGAATAAACTTCACGAAGTAAGAAAAGAAGCAATAGAGGCACTGGTAGCACTTGGATATTCACAGGCAGAAGCGGCGAAAACGGTGGGAAGTGTAGAAATAACAGAGAACCTGACAGTGGAGGATGTGCTTAAGCTGTCCTTAAAGAATATAAGTTTTTAAGGCGGGATATCAATGGAAAAACGTATTATTACAACTGATTTAACCGATGAAGATAAGAAAATAGAAAATTCCCTGAGACCTCAGATGCTGACAGACTATATTGGACAAGGAAAAGCAAAAGCAAACCTTAAGGTCTATATAGAAGCAGCCAGGCAAAGAGGGGAATCATTAGACCATGTACTATTCTATGGACCTCCCGGACTTGGTAAGACCACCCTTGCGGGTATTATAGCCAATGAAATGTCGGTGGATATGAAGGTAACCTCAGGCCCGGCTATTGAAAAACCCGGTGAAATGGCAGCAATCTTAAGTAATCTTAAAGAAGGCGATGTCTTATTCGTAGACGAAATCCACCGACTGAACCGCCAGGTAGAAGAGCTGATGTACCCGGCTATGGAGGATTATGCAATTGATATCGTAATAGGAAAAGGTGCAGCAGCCAAATCAATACGCCTTGAGCTGCCCAAATTCACCCTGGTAGGAGCTACCACCAGAGCAGGAATGCTGACCCCACCTTTAAGAGACCGGTTCGGGGTAGTAAGCCGTCTGGAATTCTATACAAACGATGAATTAAAAGAAATCATCTGCCGCTCCGCAAAAGTCTTAAAAGTAGATATAGACGATGAAGGAGCCTACGAACTGGCCCGTCGTTCAAGAGGTACACCAAGACTGGCCAACAGACTCTTAAAGCGGGTACGTGACTTCGCCCAGGTGAAATACGACGGACATATTACCAGAGATGTGGCAGATTTTGCACTGGACTTACTGGAAGTAGACAAACTTGGTCTGGACAATATGGATAGGGCTATCATACTGTCAATGATTGAGAAATTCAACGGCGGCCCGGTAGGAATAGAAACGGTTGCGGCAACTCTGGGGGAGGATCCGGGGACCATTGAAGAAGTATATGAACCTTATCTTGTACAAAATGGATTGATTCTTAGGACTCCCAGAGGCCGTATGGTTTCGGGGGAGGCTTATCGGCATTTTGGACTGCCTGAAAAGGGGCAGGAATAAAAAGGGGAGGGTTTCGCAAGGGGACGGCAAATTGCGCAAAGCAGAAAAAACTCATGCTTCGATTACAAGGCATAAGAAGTCCTAATTTATCTGGAGATTTTGTGCTTGACATAATATAAAGTAGATAACTCGCTTCGCTCAAACAATCTACTTTATATTATAGCACAAAATCTCCAGATAAAAGGACTTCTAATGCCTTTCCATAGGCGCATTCGTTCTTTCTGCTTTGTGCAATTTGCCTGTGCTCGTATGGAAATATGCCTTTGATGTTTTAATCTTAAGTATAATTGTAAGTCACTAAAAATTTGATAAAGTATTTTAGTAGATGTATCATATATAGAAAATGTATCATATATAGAAATGTATCATATTTGGAAAATGTATCATATCTAGAAAAATATATCATATTTATAATATTTACATATTTACATAAAAATATCATATGAATATTGGCTTAAACATCGATAAGTATATGATTAGGCAGACTTAAAGCTATCAAGAATTAATGAATCAATATAAATCAATATGTATATATATTGCTAATAACCAGATGAGTTTGGCTTACCTTTAGGCATTTTCTATTGAAGGGTTCCTAATGACACTTAAATGGCAGCAACTGTGACTAGGCATAATTATACCACTGTTTGAGCTCAAAACCTTACGCTGAGATAACGGTACAGCGAGTTTGGTATAATTCTGCCTGCCAGGAACAGTTGCTGCCATTTTAGTGGAATTTGGAACCCTGAACAAGAAATGCCTAAAGGTAAGCCAAACTCATCGTCCGCCGCCATAGACCACCACCCAGCCATTTCTTACCCCTGCATTCCCTCAAGAAGTACTTGCCTTACACCATTTGTTATATTATAATGGAACAAATAGTAGGAAATACAAGGAAGGTATGCTGTTCCCGAAAGGTTCAGACAAAAGAGGCTGCTCCATGAATAAGATGAACAATATCGAAGTCATAATAAACAACAAAAAGTATACTTTGCGCGGATATGAGAGTGAAGAGTATCTTCAAAAAGTGGCATCTTATATTAATAATAAAAATAGTGATTTCAAAAAGCAGGATTTTTATAAATTACTGGACTCTGAGATGAAAAGTATCCTTATGGAAATCAATATAGCAGATGATTATTTTAAGGTCAGAGAGCAGGCTAAAGAAATCGAGCAGGAAAATGAAGAGAAAGCCAAAGAAATCTTTGAATTGAAGCATGAGCTGGTGTCTCTTAATACAAAACTTGCTGAAGCAGAAAAATTGATAGCGTCTCTTAAAGATGAACTCAATGAGAATCAGAAGAAGATAATAAGGCTGGAAACAGAATTAGGTAATAAAAACAGAAATACCAAAGGATAATTATGAGGCTGCTGCTAAATGGAGGACAAGGCTCCATCAATGCATCAGCCTGTTTTATTCAGGATAGAAGCTGATAGATTTACGATATCCCGGGAATAGAGAAGGATATTTGGAAAGGAATTTATGAACAGAGTAGAAATATTGGCACCGGCGGGTTCCATGGACAGTCTGAAGGCAGCGGTGAATGCAGGCTGTGATGCAGTTTATGTGGGAGGAACCAGATTTGGGGCCAGAGCTTATGCAGACAATTTTACAACGGATACCATGAAGGAGGCAATTGATCTGGTACACCTTTATGGTAAGAACATTTATCTTACAGTGAATACCTTGCTAAAGAACAAGGAGCTTGAAAAAGAGCTGTTTGATTATATAAAAACATATTACGAACACGGAATAGATGCGGTTATTGTTCAGGATCCTGGAGTGCTTCATTTTCTCCATGAACACTTTCCGGAGCTGCCGCTTCATGCCAGTACTCAAATGTCCCTGACTATGGGAGAGGGGGCTATGATATTAAAAGCAGCAGGAGTGACCAGAGTAGTAAATGCCCGGGAATTGAATCTGCAGGAGATAAGGTCCATTAAAGATTCTACGGGCTTGGAGGTGGAATCCTTTGTGCATGGAGCTCTATGCTACTGTTATTCCGGTAAATGCCTCTTAAGCAGTATGATTGGAGGCAGGAGCGGTAACCGTGGAAGATGTGCACAGCCCTGCAGAATGCCCTATCAGTTAAAAATTGATGGACAGGATAGAGGAAACGGCTATTATCTAAGTCCAAAGGATATTGAAACGTTAGCTTTGCTGCCGAAAATGATACAAGCGGGTATCGATTCCTTTAAAATTGAAGGAAGGATGAAAGGTCCTGAATATACAGCCATTGTTACTTCCATCTACCGCAAGTACAGGGACTTATACTATGACCTGGGAGCCCAAGGTTATGAAAGCTATCAGAAAAGCCATACTGCGGAATTGGCAGGTGATATTCGAAATCTGTCAGATATTTATAACCGGGGAGGTTTTTCTAAAGGTTATTATGAAATGCATGGCGGAATCTCCATGCTTACCACCAACCGCCCGAATCACAGCGGTTTGCCGGTGGGAAAGCTTATTAAAGTAACAGATTCGCAAATGGTTATAGAGTTGCAGGAAGACATCAATGCACAGGATATACTGGAAGTACGTAACAAGAATGAAGCATTGTATGAATTTACTGTAAAAACCGGTGAAAACAAAGGAGGTAAAATTACCTCTAATTATAAAAGAGGAATAAAACTTCAGAATGGATACCCGGTGTATCGAACCAGGAATAATCTTCTCCTTGGAAGTATCAGAGAAGATTATCTTGAAAAACAGACAAAACTGCCGGTAAGAGGCGTGTTTACGGCACAAGTGGGCAGTCCCATGAGGCTTTCTTTAAGCTGTTATGACAATGAGATACAGGTCTATGGAGATACTCCTCAGGAGGCACAGAGTCAGCCCATAACAGAGGACAAGCTGGTAAAACAGTTGGATAAATTAGGTGATACCAACTTTTATCTGGAAGACTTGAAAGTAGAGTTAAGGGGAAATCTATTTATTCCCGTGGGAAAACTCAATGAATTAAGGCGGCTTGGAGTCGAAGAGCTGCTAAGAAATATAAAGGAAAGTTACCGCAGAAATGAAGTTAAGGAGTATGGATATACTGCTTATTACGGGAAACAGACAGAGGAACCTTTGTATGTATCTGTACTGGTTCAGACAGAGGAGCAATTAAGGGCTGCACTTAAATCCAAGGAAGTAACAGAAATCATGCTTGAAAGTGATATAACACCTCTTCCTGATCTGCTGAACCTGACAAGGGAAATTGTTCAAAAAGGTAAGAAAGCTGTTATTGCGCTTCCTTTTGTGCTCAGAAGCATAACCTATGAATTACTGTTACAGAATAAATCCATATTGGAAGACAATACTATAAATGGATTTCTTATCAGGAATCTGGAAGAATATGAACTGGTAAAATGCAAGTTAGAGACTGAGAAACGAATAATAGGTGATTATTGCCTTTATGCCATGAACCGTAGTGCAGGAGAATATTATGCATCCCTGGGAGTTGAAGCTATTACTGCTCCTTATGAGCTGAATTACCAGGAACTCAGAGAAATATCCGATATTTATCACTATATCACGGTATATTCTAAGCTGCCGGTCATGATTTCAGCACAATGCCTGTACCTTACAGAGGCAGGCAGGGATAAGCTTAGGGACAATAGCAACAGGGAAGCATGCGCCCTAAAAGATGCGGGGAAGGCTGTTCTTACGGACCGTTTGGGAAATGGTTTTCCCATAGCAAGACATTGCAGGGATTGTTATAATGTAATCTATAACAGTAAACCTTTATCGCTTTTATCCTGCGAAGAGGAAGTAAAGACTCTTAAGCCTTCTGCTGTAAGGCTTGATTTTACAGAGGAATCAGAAAAAGAAGCAGCGGACTTGCTGGAGCAATATATAGATGCTTATCTAAAGGGGATACACAGAACCGAGAAGGGGTCTGATTATACCAGAGGACATTTTAAGAGAGGGATTGACTAAAATAACAATTCCTTATTGTGTAACACCAAATATAGGAAGATATCCATAAAATAAGAAGAAGGAAAGGACGGTGATTTGAGGATGGTCAATCTGCTTTCGGAAATATCCAAATATATGATAATCGTATTAGTTGCCATGTATACCTTCCTGTCCTACAGAGTACTGGGTATTTCCGATAAAGCCAGGCAGGGAAGTATTTATACTAATATGAAATTTTTGCTGTTCCTTTTTCATTTTGTCAGCTATTCTATCATTTATATAAACCAAAAGAGCAACTGGATAATCATAATCTATGCTTTGGAGGTCATTACTCTGATTATGGTTTTTGGCTTCTATCAATGGGTATATGTAAATCTGTCTAAACCACTTTTATATAATATGGTGTTTATGCTGATTACAGGTTATATTATGATAACCAGGTTATCGGCTAAGACAGAATATGATAAGGCCTTTAAGCAGTTGATTATTGCCTCGGGTGCTTTGCTGCTATGCCTTGTAATCCCGCTTCTGATTGATAAGATAGATTATCTGAAACGTCTGGGCTGGATTTATGGAGCCTTGGGAATCCTCCTTCTATTAGTGGTACTATTCTGGGGAACCGAGAATTACGGGGCTACCAACTGGATAAGAATTAAGGGTGTAAGCTTCCAGCCTTCAGAATTTGTAAAGATTCTGTTTGTGTTCTGTTTTGCCTCTCTATTGTCAAAGAGGAAGGATTTTCGGTATATAGTAGTTGTAACGGGACTGGCAGCACTTCATGTGTTGATTCTGGTAGCAGAAAAAGATTTGGGCGGTGCCCTGATCTTCTTCCTCACCTATCTGATGATGCTGTATGCAGCAACAGCTAAGCCCCTGTATCTTGGAGCCGGCTTAGTGGCAGGAAGTCTGGCAGCAGTTCTTGCTTATAAGTTCTTCTCCCATGTCAGGGTGAGGGTCATGGCCTGGAAGGATCCCTGGGCACTTATTGACAGAGAGGGGTATCAGGTGTCACAATCCCTGTTTGCCATAGGTACGGGGGGGTGGTTTGGAATGGGTTTGACGAAAGGTCTTCCTACCAGTATTCCGGTAGCGGACAGTGACTTTATTTTCTCTGCCATTTCAGAAGAAATGGGAGGTTTCTTTGCACTGTGCCTGGTACTGATATGCTTGAATTATTTTATACTGACTATTAACATAGCTATGAAATTTGAAAATCAGTTCTATAAACTTATTGCACTGGGATTTGGTGTCATGTATGCCTTTCAGGTATTCCTTTCACTGGGAGGTGTTACGAAACTGATTCCTTCCACGGGAGTGACCCTTCCCTTTGTTAGCTACGGAGGCAGTTCCGTACTAAGTTGTGTAATTATGTTCAGTGTGACACAGGGACTTTATGTACTGAGTCAGGATAGGAATGAAGATGGAAAAAGAAGAAAAGGTAAAAAAGAAAAAGAAATCTCCGGAAAACAAAACTCCAAAAAAGAGTCCGTTGTCTGAAAAGCCCAGGCTTCTTATTAGGGGTAATAAAAACAAAAAAAATATTCTTAAATCTGATGAAAGCATTGAAACTGCAGATAATACTACGGGAAACGGAAAGAGGAAAGAGAATAAGAACAGGGAAATCATTTTTATAACCTATGTATTTGCAGGACTTTTTCTTCTGATTATCGGGTATTATGCCAATTTTATGATAAGGGACAGCAGTGAAGTTATCAACAATCCTTATAATAAGAGGCAGGATCTGCTGGCAGAACAGATTATCAGAGGAGATATACTCTCATCGGACGGCAAGGTTCTGGCCCATACTTTAGTGGATTCCGAGGGGGTGGAGACAAGGGATTATCCATTTAAGAATATCTACGCCCATGTTGTGGGAAGATTTTCGAAAGGCAGAACAGGCCTTGAGTCTTCGGAGAATTTTCACATGCTGACTTCTCATACCAATACCATCAGTAAGATTGTGAAGGAACTATCCGGCAGCAAAAATATCGGTGACAGCATTGTGACTACCTTGGATACAAGAATACAGGAAGCAGCATATAATGCCCTTGGCAATAACCGGGGAGCGGTGGTGGTCGTGGAACCTTCCTCCGGTAAAATACTTGCCATGGTATCAAAGCCGGATTATGATCCCAATACCATTAATGATACCTGGGAGGAGCTTACCAAGGAGGATTCAAAAGACGGTATTAAGGATTCTTCGCTGGTTAACCGTGCGGCACAAGGGCTTTATCCTCCTGGTTCTACCTTTAAAATACTGACGGCACTTGAATATGTCAGAGAAAATCCTGATTATGATGATTATGAATATAACTGTACCGGTAAAGATGTATTTAACAGTGTAACCATCAACTGTTATCACAACAATGCCCATGGACATGTGGACCTTAAAACCTCCCTGGCCAAATCCTGCAACTCGTCCTTTGCCAATATAGGAACCACCCTGAATATGACAGCATTTCGAAAGCTGTGTGACAGCTTTTTGTTCAATCAGAGTATACCTGTTGACATGGTTTATAATAAAAGCAGCTTTGTATTGAACGGTAAAACGGCAAAAGATCAGATTCCTCAGACTGTTATCGGGCAGGGACAAACTCAGATTACACCTCTTCACAATGCCCTCATCGTATCTGCCATAGCCAATGGGGGCGTTATGATGAAGCCTTATGTCGTAGACAGCATTGAAAGTCAGAGTGGTGAAATCGTAAAGAAATATCTGCCTGAAATGTATAAGACAGTAATGACTCCGGAAGAAGCCGAAATACTTACCACTTTTATGAATGCAACTGTAGAAAGCGGAACAGCTGCAGCCCTTAAAAATTCCAGATACTCTGTGGCTGGCAAAACCGGTTCTGCCGAATATATGGAAGGAAAGCCGGCACATGCCTGGTTTGTTGGGTTTGCGCCTGCAGAAAAGCCTGAAATTGCAGTAAGTATCATTGTCGAGAGCGTAGGAACCGGAAGTGATTATGCTGTTCCTATAGCAGAAAAAATTTTTGAAGCGTATTTTAAATCCAAATAGGAAATAATTACAGTAGAGTCCTGCTGATTCACGTTTATATCATAATAATATTATATATGTTTGTTAGTATTGCATAAATATTTGTTGAACAATTATATAATATGATGTATACTTGAAACAGATATTTGACACACCATAATACAGGAGGAATTGCGATGATTGAAGCAACGAGCTGTGGCGGTGTAGTTATTTTCAGAGGAAAGATTTTACTACTGTATAAGAACTATAAAAACAAATACGAAGGTTGGGTTCTGCCGAAAGGAACTGTGGAGGAAGGAGAAGAGTATAAGGAGACAGCCATACGTGAAGTGAAAGAAGAAACAGGGACGGATGCTTCTATAATCAAATATATTGGCAAAAGCCAATATACATTCAGTACACCACAGAATACAGTAATAAAGGATGTTCATTGGTATTTAATGATGTCTGATAGCTATTACAGCAAACCGCAAAGAGAAGAATATTTTATGGATTCCGGATATTATAAATTCCATGAGGCGTATCACATGCTGAAATTCTCTAATGAGAAACAGATATTAGAGCGTGCTTATAATGAATACCTGGATTTAAAGAAGAGTAATTTGTGGGGTAACAAAAAATACTTCTAACCGGGTATTATTATAACTTATTTGGGCGTGGGTGATTGATCAGGACGGAATAAACTAAGAGAGAAGGGCAGTAAAAAAGCTGTCTGTTCTCTCTTTTTTATGTGGTTTTTTGTGAAATAGGATAATTACGTCCTGTTAGATAATATTTTCTTACTTTTTCCTTAAAGTTCCGGTTGATCATTGTAAATATATAGTTATTTTTTTATAATAATATTACAAACATGAGCAGACAGAAAGAATCAGGAGGAGGAACTCTTAAACGGTAGTTGAAAGTTTGTTTTTCAACGATTTTTTGAAATATCATGGCGAGGAATGATATTTGGAAAAGGAGTATTTATGAAAAAAAACCGGTTAGTAATAGTTATGTTTATGGCTGTATTGGTACTGTTTGCAGGTTGTGCATCAAAAAGTGATACAGGGTATTCCTATGATACCAATAGTCTTGAAGCACCGGCTGGGGATAAGAGTGGGGGAAATGCAGGAGTTAAGGGAGACCAGCCAAGGGTGGAAACGACAGCTGTTAATCCGGAAGAGGCAAAAGCAGAAGGGGAAAGTGATTTAAATGATTCTGCAAGAAAGCTCATAAGAAAAATATCGATTGAATATGAAACCCTTGCGTTTGAAGATTCTGTCAAGTTGGTGACGGAAGAACTCAAAAAGGCCGGAGGATATATTGAGAATTCCAGCATACATGGAAATGTAATGGATAAGAGTAGTTCCAGATATGCGGAATATGTCATGCGAATTCCCGTGGAAAAAGCGGATGACTTTATCAGTATGGCCGGAGAAAACATGAATCAGGTAAGCCGTAATGACTCTTCGGAAGATGTAACTTTGGAATATGTTGATACCGAAAGCGAATTAAAGGCACTTGAAATTCAACAGGACAGACTGCTGGCTCTCCTTGAAAAGGCAGATAAGATTGAAGATATCATAGCACTGGAAGAAAGACTTGGTACGGTGCGTTATCAGTTGGAGCAGAATGCCTCTATTATACGAACCTATGATAATCTGGTTGAGTATGCAACCATAACACTTAGCATTAATGAAGTAATACGCATTACTCCGCCGGAACCTAAAAGTGATTGGGACAGGATGACAACAGGCTTTAAGAATACGCTGGTTGATATCCGTGATGGATTTGTTGAATTCTTTATATGGTTTGTAATTAATCTTCCTTATTTGCTTTTCTGGGGAGTTGTCGTCGGTGGAGCGATTTTTATCTTTCTTAAAAAAAGCAAAAGACTGGGGAATAAGAAAAGAAGCCAGTCGGAAGAATTGAAAGAAGATATAAAAGAAGAACCCAAAAAAGAACCGAAGGAATAGCCGAAAGAAGAAATATTGATACAAAATAGCAATAATAATGAGAGAAAAATGAAAATTAGCAAATTATGCTTGCCATTCTTAGTGGAATGTGTTATAATTCATATGCTAAATTGCACGTATGTTGATTTCTGGCCCGGTGCCTGTTAGGTCTGTCAGAAAAATGATACATACGGAAGTAGACAACCAATTGGAGGTAAATTATGAGCGTTATATCAATGAAACAGTTATTAGAAGCAGGTGTGCATTTCGGACACCAGACAAGAAGATGGAACCCTAAGATGGCTGAGTACATCTACACAGAAAGAAACGGAATCTACATCATCGACCTGCAGAAATCCGTAGGTAAAGTAGATGAGGCTTATTATGCAATCAAAGATATCGTTGCAGATGGCGGAAAAGTTCTTTTTGTAGGAACTAAGAAACAGGCTCAGGATTCCGTTAAGTCCGAAGCAGAGCGTTGCGGAATGCATTATGTAAATGAGAGATGGTTAGGTGGTATGTTAACAAACTACAAGACTATCCAGAGCAGAATTGCAAGATTAAAACAGATTGAGACCATGTCCCAGGATGGTACTTTCGAAGTTCTTCCCAAGAAAGAAGTTATCGAGTTAAAGAAAGAGTGGGAGAAATTAGAGAAGAACCTTGGCGGCATTAAGAATATGAAGAATATCCCCGATGCTATCTTTGTTGTAGATCCTAAGAAAGAAAGAATCTGCGTACAGGAAGCTCACGCTTTAGGTATTCCTTTAATCGGTATTGCTGATACCAACTGTGATCCTGAAGAACTTGATTATGTAATTCCCGGAAATGATGATGCAATCAGAGCAGTTAAATTAATCGTTGCTAAAATGGCAGATGCAGTTATCGAAGCTAACCAGGGTGTTCAGATGACAGACAATTCCGAAGCAGCTGAAGTTGAAGCAGCAGAAGAAAGTTCTGAAGAGTTCGTAGAAGCATAAAGATAAATTATAACGGAGGAATACAAGAATGGCTATTACAGCAGCAATGGTTAAAGATTTAAGAGATATGACCGGAGCAGGCATGATGGATTGTAAGAAAGCTCTTGCCGCAACCGATGGAGATATGGATAAAGCAGTTGAGTTCTTAAGAGAAAAAGGACTTGCAGCAGCAGAGAAAAAAGCCGGAAGAATTGCAGCTGAAGGTGTTTGCGAGACAGCAGTAGCAGAAGGCGGAAAAGTTGCAGCAATCGTTGAAGTTAACAGTGAGACAGACTTCGTAGCTAAGAATGAAACATTCAGAAACTTTGTTACAGCTGTTGTTAATCAGGTTATTACATCTGACAGCACAGATACAGAGAGCTTTTTAGCTGAGAAGTGGGCACTTGATTCTTCTAAGACAGTAAAAGAAGAGTTATCCAGCCAGATCGCTATTATCGGCGAGAACATGAATATCAGAAGATTCCAGAAGGTTGTTGCTGAGAACGGTTTTGTTGAGTCTTATATCCATGGCGGCGGAAGAATCGGTGTATTAGTTGAATTAGAGACTTCTGTATACAATGAAGTAACAAGAGAGGCAGCAAAGAATGTAGCAATGCAGATCGCAGCTATCGCTCCTAAATATGTTCAGAGAACTGAGATTCCCGCTGATTACATCGAGCATGAGAGAGAAATCTTAAAAGCTCAGGCTATGAACGAGAACACCGGTAAACCTGAAAACATCATTGAGAAGATGATTGAAGGCCGTTTAAACAAAGAATTAAAAGAAATCTGTCTTGTAGATCAGGTTTATGTTAAAGATGGTGATTTAACAGTTCAGAAATATATTGATTCAGTAGCAAAAGAAGTAGGCGCTCCTGTTGCAATCAAGAGCTTCGTACGTTTTGAAACTGGCGAAGGAATCGAGAAAAAAACCGAGAACTTTGCAGAAGAAGTTGCAAAGCAGATGGGAAACTAGTCAATATTATTATATAATATTACAAAAGCCTGTATATCCAGTATTTTCAATGGATTGCAGGCTTTTTGTAAGCTTTTTACCTAAGGTAATTTATCATAAAATATCGTCAAATATCATACTGTTTTGGGTACAGTTTGGGTAGAGATTGGTTAGAATATTTATTACCCAAGATATTAGGACAGAAAAAGAAAAGTTTGCTACTTAAATAATAGATAATTATATAATGGTTTAACAGTGATAAAGAGGGTATATCTGATTGGAGATATACCCTCTTTATTATGATATATTTTACTGAGAAATAATGTAGGGGAAAATTAGTGATAAAAGTGCAAGAAAGTATTCAGAAATTCTGAACCATTTCTGTTAGTATGACTTGAAATAGCTGTTAGAATATTTTGATTCCTAACTGCTCTGAAATGGAGTTTAGAACATCACGCACAAATGTCTGAGTCTTTTCTTCTATGAGCAAAGCAGGCATAAATGAGCAACTTCGAAATAGTAGCAATAATTTTTCAAAGTTCCTCTTCCCCTCACAGGCAGATAACCATACTTGTATTATAGGGGAAAGAGGGGGGGGTAGGAGTAACTTCCATTACATCCATAACCGGAAGTAAGTCATGCATACTGGCATTTAAAAATCATTCTAATTAGCAGTAAATGACTACTAAATGACTATTAAATGGTAATATATGAATGGAATAATATAGTTTATAATGCTAATATGTGTATAAATAATGCTGACATATTGATATGTTATAGGGTAATATTTATGAAACAGAAGGAAAATTATTTAAATTATAAAGAATATTGCACTAAAATGATATTATTAGAGTTGCTTTTTGGTCCTATGTCAAGATTTAGTACAATTTAAAATGAGAAATTCTGCCGCAAATCAGATAAATTATACGACATCAAAATCAGCATTGGTTGGCTTTGGGAAAACACAAGCAAGAGAATTCGGAGGAGGTAGTAAATGAAAAATATTAATGATACAAAGAGTAATTTAGAAAGCGAAAGAATAGAAATTATATTATTATCTAAAAATCAACAAGAGTATTTTCTATATAATCCCAACATGCTAGAGTTTTTAAGCTTTGATGAAACGATTGATGTACAGATTAAAATGGCAGTAGATAGTTTTCTACATTATAATACGAAAGAATTATACCCATGGTCTTCTTTATGGTTAATTGTATTAAAAGACAGCGGAAAATACATAGGAGTCTTCTTTTTCAAAGGAGAACCAAATGATGATGGAGAAGTCGAGATTGCTTACGGTATAGAAAGTCAATATCAAAATAGGGGATATATGACAGAAACGCTGAAACTCGTATGTAACTGGGCACGAAATAACAAGAATATTCGAACATTATTTGCAGATACATCCAATACGATCTCTGAGCAGGTATTAAAAAAGAATGGGTTTACAAGAAACGATAGATACAACAATAGATTTGTAAAGAATATGGATATTATGTAAGTGCTACTTTGTGCAAACATATAGTATAGTTATCATTAATATTGAATCAAAACAATAGAAGGAGATAGAAGAATTGGATTATGTGATGCTTCAAGTGGAATGGCATGAGTAAAGTGTTAGAAATTATGAATCCGCCGATTGAAACATATCAGGGGGAGTCTTTTATTATGGAATATTATTAGCATACAATAATACAAAAAGCCAAAGTAAATCTTATAAGAATGGAAAATTTATTACAAAAATAAGGTGAATGTTTAAAAAGGAAAGGATCAGAGAACATGGATGATTTAAAAACTGTAGTAGCAAACAACATAGAACAACAAATTACCGGTACTTTTCATGTGTTCCTGTTATTAGGACAATCTAATATGGCCGGATTTCCTAAGGCACAGGACTTAGACAAGGAGAAAAACCCACGTATCCTGGTACTCGGCTTTGATGATAACCCGGAGCTTGGAAGAGTAACAAATAAATGGGATATTGCATGTCCTCCTCTGCATGAAGCCTGGGCTGGAGCTGTCGGAGTTGGCGATTGGTTTAGCAAAACTATCGTTGAGAGATATCCTGCCGGCGATGTCATCGGACTTGTTCCCTGTGCTCTCAGCGGTCAGAAAATTGAGACATTTATGAAATCCGATGATAGTAAATATGACTGGATTGTGGAACGTGGTAAGATGGCTCAACAGAAAGGCGGAATTATCGAGGGTATTCTTTTCCATCAGGGTGAATCTAATAATGGTGACCCAACCTGGCCCGGTAAAGTAGATACCCTGGTGAATGATCTTAAGAAGGACTTAAAGCTGGGAGACATTCCGGTTCTCGTTGGTGAACTTCTTTATACCGGGGGATGTGCAGGACATAATGTGCTCGTGAACCAGTTACCAGGTATTATAAAGAACTGCCACTTAATTACCGCCAAGGACCTTGTGGTAGAACCGAGTGATACGGAGTGGAACCTGCATTTTAGTCATGATTCCGAAGTAACTCTTGGTAAAAGATATGCAGAAAAAATGATTGAGGTACTGAGCTTGTAATAATTTTTACTCTATCTGTACAAAAGTCCAAATATTTGGATGGTGTAAGTATATTATGATTAATTATGAAGGAGAGGTTTTATGGGATTGATGGAAAGACCATCTGTCAGTACATTGGCTGACGGGGGAAAATATTGGGAGCATGAGTACGAGAAATTCTTTCTTAAGACATACGTACCTGCAAATGATATTGATGGACAGACGAATAATTATAGCTTTCGGGCTCCATTACTGCTGGTCTTTGAAGAAAACAGGCAGAGCAGGGATGAGGCAATTGATTTTGCCAATAAGAGCGGACTTAGCAGTATTGCGGCTGCAGTAGATTCAAGTGTCCTTTTTATTTATCCGACGGATGAAGGTGGGTGGAAGAATGCAACAGAGGAGTTATATTCGTCCGTTATAGCTGAAGTTAAAATGGATCCCCGCTATTCGGATGGAATTGTTGAAATACATAATTTCTTTACACAGGAGTTCAAAGGCTATTTTGTAAGAGGTGCGATATTCAGAGTGGATATATATAGTTTTGGCGAGTCGGCAGATTATGTTGCCAGGAATCTGCTGAAAACAATAAATGGTGAGTATCTCTGGGGTCCAGGAGAGATTACTCCTGCTATGTGTTCTATGGAGAATCTGAGTGTTATTCCTGCACCGATGCGTAAGGATATAGCGATATTGAGCGTTGGCAATTCGGAGGAAATAAATGAAGCCTTTAAGGATTGTACGAATCTGTTAATTAAATCGGAGTCTGACTACAGGGCTGATTTTAATTCTTTTGTCCGCAAGTTTAAAATGTGGTGTGGCAATATGGAGATTGAGCCTGATTTTGAATCAATGAATATGACAGAGGAAGCTGGTAGCGTACTTGTAAAGACCTCACCGGACAACAGAGGTACATGGCGGGATACAGCAGAGCATAAAGTCGGATATTTTGCCTATTACAATAACGATATATTTGATAAAGGACCGGTCCCACTGCTTATGGGATTTCATGGTGGTGGCGATTCTTCAATGTTCCTGACATTTGTTTCAGGATGGTATGAAATCGCGCACAGATATGGCTTCTTATATGTTTCACTTGAGAATCATCAGAATGTTACAGCGACTGAAGTTGTAGAAGTAATTGAGAATCTTAAGAAACGCTACAATATAGACGAGCATCGCATTTATGCAACTGGATTTTCCATGGGCAGTGGTAAAACATGGGATATGTATCAAGAGTATCCTGGCATTTTCGCAGGTCTTGCTCCTGCAAGTGCACTGTTCCCAGTGAAGAATAATCCATTTAGTCAGCCACTCGGCGACAGACTAAATACGACAGTTTCTGTTCCGATATTCTATTCTGGTGGCGAAAATTCACATCTGCCGGAATTACCTTTCCAAGCTGATTCTGCTCTGGAAAGGATACAGTATGCTGCAGAGGTCAATAAATGCAAGATTAAATTTGACCTGAGCTACGACGATAAGGACAATTGGGCGAATCCTATATGGGGTGTTTCTGGTAATCGTGTCGAGAAGCTTTACGATGAGGTCAGAGATAGCTATCTGACCATTCAATACTTTGACAGTGAAGATGGTGTTTGTCGAACCGCATTTGCTAGTGTCAGTGGACAGGGGCATGAGTGCAGACATCATACTTGCGAGAATGCATGGAAATTTATCTCGCAGTTACCAGGTAACACGTCTACGCAAACTTGAAGCAAAAGCTATTTGGGAACGCACCTGTATAGCGGTTTGTTTATTTTTATTTTGTATACAATAAAAAAACCGCCGAAAACACTGGATTTTCGGCGGTTTAACACTATTTTAATTATGAAATTAATTTCCTATCTGTTTTACGAAGTTTTGAAATATAAACTTGCTCATTTGTATGTAACAGAAATAGTATGATGATGAATGAAGTTATGAATTTTATTGAATCTGCTCATTTGAATATAGGAAGATACCCAATTAAGGTATTTCCTTTATATTGCCCTAAATGTAAAAAGTAAATAATCAGGTTATCAGGGTTATCCTTTAATAAAATAGAAGATATAAATAAATGATTAAGTGGCTGTTGCAAAATGAATGTATAGGTGTCTTACCTCTATACGGTTCAAATTGTAACAGCCACTTCTGTAATGCGATTATTTTCGACTCTTGCAAACTGCAATGAAAATTACTAAATATGTAAAATATCTTGCAGAATAACAAAATAAGGTATAATATGGTATAAAATACCATATAAAACTTGTGGCTTACGGTATTATATTGATGGGTGTCTAAAACTCATGAAGATTAAACTAGTGGATTATACTGTGAAAAAAGTAGAGGGCACAGAAATCAAACTATAAAGTTAAGGAGTTTAGATAGGATTATGAATAGCCTGGATAAGCAAAAATGTATATAGGAAAGTGCGCAGGTATTAGAAACTCCACATAAGGCAGTTTTGATCTATGATGAGCATTACCTGACTTATCAGGAATTGAACAGGGAAGCCAACAAGGTTGCACGTGCCTTAGAAAGGAAGGGGTGAAGCCGGAGAATTTTATTGCGATTATAGCTGAGAGAAGTATTGAGATGGGATTGATTTTTTCTGTTATTTCAAAATAATGCCGGCATTTTTTGCCCGCACAGATAGGGGAGATATTATGATTATAAAAGATAAGATAAGAAAATTACCTTGCAATAGTACCATAAATGACCTATTGGACCTATTTAAGAAGGATGATACATGTGAAGTGGTATATCTGGAAGATGATAATAAGATTATTGGTGAGATATCCTATGATAAAGTGGAGCAGCTGCTGGAGGAAGGCGATGGTTTAGAAGGAAATTTGAAATCTTTGGTTGAGCAACCTTGTACAGCTGACTTTAACGGATTTACGGAAGAGGAAACAGAATATGAAATTGTTAGAAAATTTATAGCCGAAAAAGAACTGCGCTATTTATTGGTACTAAAAGAGGATGGAACACCCCTTTATTTTGTCGTGGACGAATCAAGATTTCAAAGAATAAAGAATCAGACCCGAATCACTTTAGAATATCTTAAAGAATTGGAGATTGTTTTTGACAGTATTTTCAACTTCTATTTAACCTATCATAATTACAAAAAAATTGCCTTCTTACCAGATGAAATGAGTGAACAGGTATATAAAATGCTTACTGATACGAATCGGATTGTGTTATTGGAGAAAAAGGAATTTCAGGAAAGTGATTTTGATATCATACTGGGAGCGGATAAAGTTTCTGCGAAAAGTAGTAACTTTGTATCCTGGTATCAGCTGCTGGTGCTATTGTATGATAGCATCTATAATGTATACAAAAAAGAAGATAATATGTTGACGGAAGCTTTAAAAAAGATATTGCCTTCTAATTTATGTATACTGCGTTGTCCCCTGGTTATGGATGTAGAGCAGAAAACAGAACGGGAAGCCCTTCTGGCAATGCATACAGTGCAGGACAAAGAATGGTTTCGATCCCAGGAAGGAATCCAGGTATTTTGCGATGGACTAAAAGATTATGACGGAAAAAAGATTAATGAGATGATGGATTTTCAATTTATTGGAAACCATACGGGAGTTCATAATATTGATGTCAGAAACTCTATGCTGAATATTATAGATGGAATCCGGTTTACGTCGGACACGCCTTTTGTGTATAACCGGACAATTCATATGTTTGGCCCGAGTACCTTGTTTGGAGTAGGTGTTGAGGATAAAAATACGATATCCAGTTATGTACAAAGATATGTAAATCAGAAGTTTCCGGATAAAAAAATTCGAGTGGTTAATCACGGTGTACCAAGGGCAGATGATATTGACATAGCCAGACTTATTCGCAGCACACCAGTGAAATCTGCTGATATGATAGTTATAGTATACAGCAGATTGGAAGAAAAACATAATATCCGATTTGCTTTTGAAAAGATAAAATATCTTGATGCCCATCAAATATTTCAAAGGCCTCATGATATGGGTGAAATCTTTTTAGATACGACACACTGGAACCATAAACCAAATGCCAAAATCAGTGAATTCCTGGTTGAGGAATTTTTGGGAGATTGCATTCTGAATGATAACGGTATATATGATAATGCCCAAAAGAAACAGGTGATTCATAATGCATTTTATACCAAGCTGTCCCAAGATAAAGAATTTCTAAAAAGTATAGAGGAATTAAAACAATACCGTTTTCAGAATTCAAAAAAGACGGGTTGTATTATCATGAATGCGAATCCTTTTACCCTGGGACATCGGGGACTGGTAGAAATGTCACTAAAGCACGTTGAGAATCTATATGTTTTTGTAGTGCAGGAAGATAGATCATATTTTTCTTTTAAAGACCGGTTTGCTATGGTAAGGGAAGGCTGTAAAGACTTAGAAAATGTAAAGGTACTGCCAACAGGAAATGTTATGGCTTCGGCAGCATTGTTTCCTGAATATTTCCAACGGGAACAAATTAAAAAAGAGGTGAAATTTGATATAAGCAAGGATATCACAGTAATGGCAGGGTTCATAGCACCGACACTGAATATTACCATGCGGTTTATGGGAACAGAGCCAATATGTCCAATCACAAGCCAGCTTGTGCAGCACACACAAGAGTTACTTCCGTATTACGGAGTACAATTGGTAATATTTGATCGGATTGAAAAAGAAAACGAACCAATTAGTGCGTCCTCCGTTCGAAAATATCTGAAGGAAAAGAATGAGGAAGCAATGAAGAAAATTGTACCTGCAACTACCTATGAATATTTAATCAATAACTTTATGGTGAAAGAAGAGGTAACTGAATGAACCAATATATACTCCCTAAGCATAAGAAGTCATAGCTGCAGATGATGATTCTAGTGGTTATAGGTGTACTTACATAAAGGTAACTTTCACTTATTATGATACGAAATATCTAACTCTTGTGAGGGTTATCAATTCATCAAGAGCCAAAGCCATAAGCATATACTTCAAAGGGTGAAAAAAGTGAAGGGCGTATTCGTACAAGAAATAGTGGAAATTAACTAGTGTTTATCTTATAATGCTTATAGGCTTATAAATCTTTAGGTGAGATAAAGATTTAATCAGAAAGTAATCAAAGGAAGAGTTATTGGTGGCACAATATGAATTGGAATGAATTATTATCATTAGAAACCCAAGTTGAAAGAGAGAAAGAACCTGAAACTTTTGAAAAGTATCCCATAAGTGATTTGGAAAAGGATTATAAATCTATTATATCCAGCGCAGCATTTAGGAGATTACAGGATAAGACACAGGTATTTCCGTTGGATAAAAGTGACTTTGTCAGAACTAGATTAACACACTCCATTGAGGTTTCTACAATTGCAAGGCAGCTGGGAATAATGATAACCAGAAATACGACTCCCTATTTGCAGGAATTTTTTAAGAATAACAGTGAAGTTACGGATGAAATACCTGTAATATTATCCTGTGCGGGATTGTTACATGATATTGGAAATCCGCCTTTTGGGCACTTTGGTGAAGTGGTTATTGGTGAGTGGTTTAAGAAAGAATTTAAAAATGACAATTTCAGATACAAAGGAAGGCCTGTTGGAGAAGTTCTGCATAAACAGATGCGATTAGATCTGGAGAATTTTGAAGGTAATGCCCAGGCATTAAGAATTCTGTCTAAAGTGATGAACAGGCAGGAAGGTTATGAAGTAAATTTAACTTATGGTGTAGTAAATACGCTTATAAAATATCCAACCTCCTCTTTAGAGTATAATTCTGAGGATGAGGATATAAAGAAGCATAAACTCGGATATTTTTATTCTGAAAAAAGTACAATTGACCTGATTTCTTCTGTAACAGGAACCAAGAACGATAAAGAATATGTACGCCACCCTCTTGTATACTTAATGGAGGCGGCTGATGATATAGCATATTCAACTGCTGATTTAGAAGATGCAGTGAAGAAAGGCTTACTTACTACAGAGCAGTTTATTGAATATTTTGATAGAGAGATTATGGAAATCACTAATCCTTTTCACAAGAAATATTCTCAAGAGTTAATTGATGACTTAAAAAAGCGTATGGATGATAGCAGCAGAAGTGTGGAAAAAGACCTGATTGCATTTCAGAAGTGGATGGAACGTGTAAGAATGTGGTTGATGTATGCAGCAGCCTATAGATTCTCGAAAAGCTATGACGACATTATGGAGGGGGTATTTAAGAAGGATTTATTCGATGATACGAACCACCAGGAATCAATACGAATTCTAAAAGGGGCAATGAGTGAATTTGTATATGATAATAAAGGAATCTTAAAATTGGAATTATCAGCTAAAAAAATTATTAGTTCTTTACTGGATGATTTTGTTTATGCAGCGTTGCATTGGCAAGCAGAAAGCAGTAAAACAGAGGAAGCTGAATATAAATTATCCAAAGCAGATAAGAAGCTTATAAATATTATCTCTTCAAATTATAAAGAAGATTATTTGTGCGCAAAAACTGATGATGAAGCTGAAAATTTATATTTAAGATTTCTTATGGTTACAGATTATATTAGTGGTATGACGGATTCCTATGCAAAAAACCTTTACCAGGAGTTAAATGGAATTTAGCTCTTACCGTTCGAGTGTGATGTGATACTGAAGCAGGTAGGATGTTTGACGATGCAGGTACACCACAGTTTATATCAAAATCTAAAAAAAGGATTTTCGAAAGCCAACTATGATTGGCAATGCTGCTAGTATTAATAACATTTAAACAATTTACAAAATAGGAAACTGCTTATAATAAAGGCAATATATTGATTCGTCCTTATAAAAGAGTATAATCACATATTTATCAAAATGACATATGATATTGTAAGATAGAAATGTGAGGAGACTGTACGTTGGACGATAGTAATGCTTTCAACAAACAGGGTCATTATAATGACGAGTCTTTAACGGATGATGAGGTATTATCCAGTAAAGAATTTGTAATTCCGCCTTCAGGTCCTAATAATCAGGGACCTGGCTTCGGACCAGGACCGAGACCACCACAGCCGGGACCGGGACCAGGACCGAGACCACCACAGCCGGGACCGGGACCAGGACCGAGACCACCACAGCCGGGACCAGGGCCAGGACCGAGACCACCACAGCCGGGACCAGGGCCAGGACCGAGACCACCACAGCCGGGACCGGGACCAGGACCAAGACCGCCGATGCCAGGGCCGGGACCAGGACCAAGACCACCGATGCCAGGGCCGGGACCAGGACCGAGACCACCGATGCCGGGACCAGGGCCAGGACCAAGACCACCGATGCCAGGGCCGGGACCAGGACCGAGACCACCGATGCCGGGACCGGGGCCAGGACCAAGACCACCGATGCCGGGACCGGGACCAGGGCCAAGACCACCACAGCCTATGGTGCCGCCCCCTAATTTTATTCCGGAGCTACCGAATAATACACAAGGTCCGGAAGCTTTCCGGTTAGGTGGACAGATTGGTGGAGGAAATTTATGGATATGTTTATACCGCAATACCTTTATGTGGTTGATAAACGGAAATAGTTTCTGGTTTTATCCTACCTTTATCGGAAGGAATCATGTTGAAGGCTTCCGGTGGAGAAGGAATACATGGGTTTATGAACGTATCAATTTAAGATTAATATTCTTTTTCCTATGTTTTTAAAAGGTAGTTGAATAAAATAGTATGCTTGTGCTTCTAAATAATAGCCAGTCAATTTTTGACTGGCTATTTGCATAGTGCCATATATAATGACTGCAATGGTGAAAAGAATGGTTAATATTATTTAATATCTGTGAGTGGAAGATGTTACCAGATGCTTTTGTTGATATGCTCAACATTTCTCATACTAAGAAAAACACTGTATTTCACGGTGTTTTTTTAAGTTTAGGGAAAAATAGGGATTTGCATTATGTAGGTCAATAGTACTAACCCTGTTTCTTTTAATTTTCGATATAATATGATAGAATATAACAAAAAGGGGTTTGTGAGGGAGACTTAAACAACAATGGACGACACCCGTAGGGAGATATTAAATAATATCCGCAGAAAAAAACGTGTCAAACGCTTAAGACAAGCTATAATCATAGCGATAATCTGCAGTATTTTACTACCAACAATACTTTGTGTTGTTTTATTTAATAGAATTAATACTTTAGAGAAGAAAATCAATCAACTGGCAGCTGGAAAATCCAGCTCACAGGAACAAGCAGAGAAAATAGAAAAAAATTTATATTATCAGGCAGAAGATTATTCATCTTCACTTGAAGAATCGGAGAAAAACAGTTATAATGAGGAAGAGATATCTGCCGCCGCCAAACAAGGGGATATAGTTGCTTCTGATAATACTGCTGGGACATTTGCTGAGAAGTCTGGTAACAAGACAATTAGCAACTATGCAGCAGGTGCAGATGTGACAGAAAAGCCCTCCGGAAGCAATACTTCGACTAAAAATACCGGTAAACAGATCACTGAGAATCAGGGGAATAATAAGAAAACTGATGAAATAAAGGTTAGTGAAAAGGACAGGAAAAAGTATGAAGGGAAAGAAATTTACCTGACTTTTGATGATGGACCCAGTAGCAATACCAGTGAGATATTAGATCTTTTAGCTGAGTATCAGGTTAAGGCAACCTTTTTTGTAATTGGTAAGACAGATGAACAATCCAAAGAATTATATAGGAGAATAGTCGAGGAAGGGCATTCCATAGGTATGCACTCCTATTCTCATGACTATAAACAGATATATAAATCTCAGAAAGCTTTTGAGACTGATTTCAAACAAATAAAGAAATTGATATATGATACAACCGGTGTAATGACTGATCTCTACCGTTTTCCTGGAGGAAGCGGGAATACAGTCAGCGGTGCAGATATGTCCATCTTTATTCGTTTTCTTGGCAAGGAAAAAGTGAATTATTACGATTGGAATGTTGCAAGTGGTGACGCGACAGGTGTTGATTATTCACCTGAACAATTATCCGAAAATGTGCTTGAGGGTATTGCAGACCATACAAGATCCATCGTTTTATTACATGATACAGATAGGAAAGGGAATACAGTCACATCCCTTAAAACCCTGCTTAGTACGCTCACACAATGTGATGCAAAGCTTCTGAAATTAGATAATACTGTTAAACCTATACAGCAAGTTAGGAGTAGTTCATCAGAACTTAACAATAAGTAATTACATAGGAGGAATCTTAAATGGGCTTTTTTAAGGATTTTAAAGATGATTTATCACAGGCAGTGAATGAACTGTTACCGGAAGAAGTTTTAGAAAGTGATAAAGAAGGAAATACTTCTGAAGAGAAGGACAATGTTCTGAAGGTTGAGGGTGAAGAATCTGTTTTATCAACCGAAGGTGCTGTACAGACAGATGCCAGTGCAGAGTCAGTTGAAACAAGTGAAGAAGACAATGTTGATAAAGAGTTATTGGAAGCTTTGTTAACAAACGAAACAGATGTAGAAGAAGTGAAGAGCCAGGAGCTTGCAGCTGCATTAAGTGAAGAGGAAATTGAAGATAAGGACACCGCAAACGCTGATGAGGTAACCGTTATTGCTAAAAGCACTGTTTTAAGCGGTAACTTAAGTACAGATGGTTCCCTTGAAGTAATCGGAACAATTAAAGGTGATATTGACTGCAAAGGTAAGTTGTCGGTAATTGGTAAAGTTACTGGTAATTGTTCGGCAGCAGAAGTATATATTGGGGCAAAACGATTCGAAGGCGCTATCAGCAGTGAAGGTAATGTAAGAATCGGACTCGGTACAGTAATCATCGGTGACGTACTTGGTACAGAGTGCTACATAGCCGGTGCGGTGAAAGGCGATGTGGATATAAATGGTCCTGTCGTAATTGATTCCTCCGCTGTTATTAAAGGAAACATCAAGGCTGCTTCCATCCAGATTAACAACGGAGCTGTAATCGATGGATTCTGCTCACTGTCTTATGCGTCCGTTAATATTGATAATATTTTTGAATAACTGGAGGTATATTAAATGAACAGATATAAAAGAGTCTTACTGAAATTAAGCGGAGAGGCTCTGGCCGGCGATAAAAAAACTGGGTTTGATGAAGCTACCTGTATAAAGGTTGCTAATCAGGTAAAACAACTGGTGCAGGAAGGCATCCAGGTTGGTATTGTCATTGGTGGAGGTAACTTCTGGAGAGGAAGGACCAGTGAAACGATTGACCGTACAAAAGCTGATCAGATAGGTATGCTGGCAACTGTTATGAATTGTATCTATGTTTCGGAAATCTTCCGGTTTGTAGGCATGAAGACTCAGATACTTACACCTTTTGAATGTGGTTCAATGACAAAGCTTTTTTCCAAGGACAGAGCAAATAAATATCTGGATAAAGGTATGGTTGTTTTTCTTGCAGGCGGTACAGGACATCCGTATTTTTCAACAGATACCGGTGTAGTATTACGGGCAGTTGAATTGGAAGCTGATATCATCTTAATGGCAAAAGCAGTGGATGGTGTTTATGACAGTGATCCGAGAACGAATCCTGATGCAAAGAAGTATGATGAAATCAGTATTCAGGAAGCTCTCGATAAAAAACTTGCTGTTGTGGATTTATCGGCAACCGTATTAAGCATGGAAAATAAAATGCCTATGCTTGTGTTTGCATTAGAAAAAGAAGACAGTATCATCAAAGCTGTCAGGGGTGAATCTGACGGAACAATCGTTACAGCTTAACAGGCTGTGAATTTAATAAAGTTATTATAATGATAGGAGATACATTTATGGATGCTAGATTGGAACAATACGAAAGCAAAATGACGAAAACACTGGATAATCTGAGAGAGGAATTTTCAACAATTCGTGCGGGAAGAGCAAACCCTCATTTGCTTGACAAGCTTAGAGTGGACTATTATGGTACCCCCTCAGCCCTGCAGTCAGTAGCTAATATCTCAGTTCCTGAACCCAGAGTCATTCAGATTCAGCCCTGGGAGAGTAAACTGATAAAGGATATTGAAAAGGCTATTATTGCTTCTGACTTAGGCCTGACACCTAATAATGACGGAAAAGTTATCAGATTGGTATTTCCTGAGCTTACAGAGGAAAGAAGAAAAGATCTGGTTAAGGATGTTAAGAAGAAATCAGAAAATGCAAAAGTTGCTATCCGCAATATCAGAAGAGATGCCAATGACACAATAAAGAAGCTGAATAAAAACAGTGAAATTTCCGAAGATGAAGTTAAGGTATTAGAAGACAGCATTCAGAAAACCACAGATAAATTCATTGTTGATGTAGATAAACTTACAGAAGACAAATCAAAAGAAATACTTACAGTATAATAATATGATATTGACAAGGACTGCTCCAAAATTCAAAGAAAACTCTTGGTAATTACAAAAGTTTCTGGATCTTTGAAGCAGTCTTTTTCAGTTGGAGGTCTCCAAGGGGGATATTAATTTGGATAATAAAATACCAAGACATGTGGCAATTATATTAGATGGAAACGGTCGTTGGGCGAAGAAAAGAATGATGCCCAGAAATTACGGGCATGTACAGGGAAGCAAAACAGTTGAAAACATTTGTGAAGAAGCATATAATATGGGAGTGGAATATCTTACCGTATATGCTTTTTCGACAGAAAACTGGAAAAGACCAAAAGATGAAGTTGAGGCCTTAATGAAACTTCTGCGAAGTTATCTGAAGAATTGTCAGAAGACCAGCAGTAAGAATAATATGAAGGTAAGAGTGCTGGGAGAATTAACTGGCCTGTCTGAAGAAATCAGAAAGAGTATTTATGAACTGGAGGAAGTTTCCTCTAAAAATACAGGATTAAATTTCCAGGTTGCCCTTAATTATGGCGGAAGAGATGAAATTGTAAGAGCAGTAAAAAAGCTGGCCTTAGATTACAAAGAGAATAAGTTTGAGGTATCGAATATTGATGCAGATCTGTTTTCGGGTTATCTGGATACCAGAGGAATACCGGACCCCGATTTATTAATACGAACCAGCGGTGAAACGAGAATATCCAATTTCCTTTTATGGCAGTTAGCCTATACGGAATTTTATTTTACAGATACTTTATGGCCGGATTTTAACCGGGAGGAGTTAAGAAAAGCTATTGAATATTATAGCAACAGAGACAGAAAATATGGTGGAATTAAGGAAGATTGAATACTAGGAGGTAACACATGTTTTGGGTAAGATTTCGCAGTTCGGTCATACTAATGGTTATAACCCTGGCGGTAATCCTGTTGGGAGGAGATGCGTTATTTGCTGTGGTTCTAGCCATATCTATCATTGGTATGACAGAGTTGTATAAAACAGTGAACCTTCAAAAGTCACCCATAGGTTTTGCCGGATATGGGGCGGCAATATTATATTTTGTTTTGATAAGATTTGGTCTGGGAGAATATCAGCCCTTTTTGTTTATTGGCTTTTTATTGGTACTAATGTTGGTATATGTATTTTCTTATCCAAAGTTCCGAACAGAAGAAGTTACAATAGCATTTTTTGGCTTGTTCTATGTAGCGGTAATGTTAAGTTATATTTACCAGGTAAGAATTGCTGATAACGGATCCTATCTGGTATGGCTTATATTTATTGGTGCATGGGGATCGGATACCTGCGCATATTGTGTGGGAATGTTATTTGGAAAACATAAAGGCTTTATGAAGTTAAGCCCTAAAAAGTCAATTGAGGGTTGCATTGGAGGTGTACTGGGAGCAGCATTGCTTGGGGCCTTGTATGCAATTATCGTAAAAAACCGTTTGGGGAATTTTGAAAATCCCTGGCTTACCTTTGCATTGATTTCAGGTGCTGCAAGTATTATCTCACAATTAGGTGATCTGGCAGCTTCAGCAATTAAGAGAAATCATGATATCAAAGATTATGGGACACTAATACCGGGACACGGTGGAATTTTAGACCGTTTTGACAGTATTATTTTTGTTGCTCCCATAGTATATTTTCTCTCTGTAATTGTGTAGGCATATGAGCTTAAAAGTGCAGCAAAGAGAGCTGCCTTTTATCGGAAATTTAAGGTGCAATTTCCGCTAAGTTATATTATAGAAACAAAAGCGTGTTTCTATAATCGGATGGACGGCAGCAAAGAGAGCTGCCTTTTATCGGAAATTTAAGGTGCAATTTCCGATAAGTTATATTATAATAACATCAGCAGTTATAAAAACAACAGCAATGAAAGAGGTTATCATGAAGTATATATCCATTCTGGGGTCAACAGGATCAGTCGGAACACAAACACTGGAAGTGGTTCGGGAGAATCCGGATATTAAGGTAGTTGCCCTGGCAGCTAACAGCAGTATTGCATTGCTGGAGGAACAGATCAGAGAATTTGCACCTTCCATAGTGGCAGTGTATGACGAAGTACTGGCTAAAGAGCTGGCAAGCCGGGTGAAGGATACGAAGGTGTCCGTTCTTGGGGGTATGGATGGACTGATAGCATGCAGTACGATAGCAGAAGCTGAAACAGTTGTCACGGCTTTGGTCGGGATGATTGGGATAACTCCGACCATCGAAGCCATTAAGGCCGGAAAGGATATTGCCCTTGCGAATAAGGAAACACTTGTTACGGCTGGTCATATCATAATGCCTTTGGCAAAAAGCTGTAATGTACATATTCTTCCTGTTGACAGTGAGCATTCTGCCATATATCAGGCATTAAACGGTGAAGGGAATAATGCAGTTAAACGTATTATCCTAACTGCTTCCGGTGGGCCCTTTAGAGGAAAAAAGAAAGAAGACTTAAAAAATATCCAGGTGGAAGATGCTTTGAAGCATCCTAACTGGACGATGGGCAGAAAGATTACCATTGATTCTTCAACTATGGTAAATAAAGGTCTTGAGGTTATAGAAGCAAAATGGTTATTTGATGTGGAATTGGAGAAAATACAAGTAGTTATACAACCTCAGAGCATCATTCACTCCGCGGTTGAATTTTTAGACGGCAGTATAATTGCACAGATGGGTATGCCTGATATGAAACTGCCGATTCAATATGCTCTTTTTTATCCTTTAAGACGTCAGCTTAAAGGTGAGAGACTCGATTTGTTTAAATTGGGAAGACTAGATTTCTATGAGCCGGATTACGATACATTTGAGGGACTTAAACTGGCCTACAGGGCAGCAGAAACAGGGGGAAGCATGCCAACTGTATACAATGCAGCCAATGAATTTGCAGTTGCCAAATTTCTGAACAGAGAAATAGCTTATATGGATATAACAGATTTTATCAGAGAAGCTATGGATGCTCATCAATACAGGGAAAATCCTAATGTTAATGAGATTCTGTCCACTGAAGCAGAGACTTATGAATTCCTGAAACACAGACTGCATAAATAGATGAGACAAAAATTATTCATTTTCTGATACAGTCAACAATAAATATGGTGTAAGCACACTTAGTTAGGAGTAAGCATGAACATAATTATAGCAATAGTAGTATTCAGTGTCCTAATTGTTATCCATGAACTCGGACATTTTCTGCTGGCAAAATCTAATGGTATTTATGTTACAGAATTTTCAATAGGTATGGGACCAAGAATTCTATCAATGGTTAAGACACCAAAAGGTTACCGGTTGAGAGGTTTTCTGTCACCCGGTGATTTTGCAGCAGCCAACAGGGAGTTGGAAGCAACAATCTATTCCATTAAGATTCTTCCTATCGGCGGATCTTGTATGATGCTTGGAGAAGATGATACCGTAGAGGATGAGAGAGCCTTTAATAAGAAGGGTGTATGGGCCAGAATATCAGTTATTCTGGCAGGACCAATTTTCAATTTTATTTTAGCTTTTATCCTTGCTTTGATTATTGTGGGAATGCAGGGATATGACCCTGCCAAAATCGCATCTGTTAAAACACCTGCAGTAGAAGCAGGATTGCAGGAAGGTGATGTGATCACTAAGATCAATGGCAAGAATATAAATTTTGCTAGGGAATTAGGAATATATCTCTACTATTATCCTTTCAATGAAGCAAGTGTAGATATAACCTATAAAAGAGGAGAGAAAGACTACAAGACGACTTTAAATCCACAATTAAACAAATATTACAAAATTGGATACTATTATAGTAATAATGAAAAACCAGTTGTGACAAAATTAGAGAAGAATTCGCCCTTGGAAAAAGAAGGTCTAAAAAAGGGGGACATTATAACAAAGGTTAATGATGTATATATTGAAACAACAACCGAATTAAGAGAGTATTTTAGTAGGAATCCACTATCTTCTAATCCAATTACGCTTAACTATTTACGAAATGGTGTTGAGAATAAAATAATAGTAAGTCCTGTATTGGATGGATATTATAGCATAGGCTTTTTGGCAGATGGCAGTAGTAAAAAAGAAGTTAAGGGTGGGGATATATTCAAATACAGTTTACTCGAGGTGAAATATTCTATCACATCAACGATTGAGAGCCTTGGTATGCTAATTAAAGGAACAGTATCGCCTGATGAATTGGCAGGCCCAGTTGGTATAGTAGATATGATAGGAGATATTGTTCAAAATACTAAAGAAAGTGGGTTTACTGCTGTGTTTTTAAGTATTATAAGTTTTAGCATACTGCTTAGTGCAAACTTGGGAGTTATGAATCTTTTGCCTATTCCGGCATTGGATGGTGGTAGACTAATTTTTCTTCTTTTAGAAGTTTTCAGAGGAAAACCCATTGACCAGACTAAAGAAGGAATTGTACACATGATTGGGTTTATTGCACTTATGATATTGATGATATTCGTTGTGTATAATGATATTAGTCGTATTTTTTAATTAAAAAGGAATTGAAACTGTTCCTTCAATAGATTATGGTCTTGAATTTTAAGAGAGCGACTGTTAATTATTCAGTCGCTCATTTTTTTATTCTATGTCAGTGATGGAGCAGAATTCATATAATTATATTCAACAGGTGCAGCGGCATTTTTTAATAATTCTACTAATAGAAGAAAACATATATTAAATAGCAGCTATTTGTATTAAACAAATATTAAGTGATTAAGTGCTCTATTCAAATAATATGTCAGACGAACCGCAAATTGAGTTTTATTATAGTTAAAGTTAACTAAATTTTCCCAGAAAAGCCTGAATAAATGAGGCTTGAGACAGCATCTATTCGTTTGCTTAACTTTTGATGAAGGATGTGATATCAGCTGATAACATTGAAATGTGTTCGACAAACAAAGCCATCAGGCTTTGAAGTTCGTTAAATCAATGTCGCGGATATCTTCACAGAACATGAAAAATAATACGTCATATGTTTTCTGGGCGTTTCGGTTACGACGAATCCATTCCAGAATGATGTATCTTGTGAATACAATGGTTGTTCGGGAAGTTTGTATGTTTGTCTTTATTGATATAGCGCTGTTTCAGCTGTATGACCATTCCGATTACATTGATGCCGGTTTCGTAGTAAACCATGTGTCCATAAGGATATTATCAGCTTTTACGCCAGCACCTAGAGCATTTTTAATTAAAAAATTGCTTCATCTGTTTTAGGTATCATACTTTCTTTGTGAAATTTAAAACCATTTGTATCATGATAAATGTATTCCGATACTTCATTGTAACGTCTACTTTTCTCGACCGAAGAAAGCATGCTGAAGCCAGTTGAAATAAAACTGTATCCATCTGACCAGCCAGCCAGGCTGTAAGAAGCGTAACCCCTTTACATTTGTGTTACACATGATCAAAGACTCTTGCAAGTAGTTCGATTGGTTTACTATGGTTACGCTTAATAATTGAGTCATCCAAAATCATAATATTTACTCGTTCTGGTTGAGTAAGTGAATCAAATACAGTAGTAATCTTAACTGCTAGTAGTAAAAGAAATTTGCTCCCAGTTAAAGTATGTTTCATTAAGAAAGCGGTAATACGTATTCTTTGAAACAGCCTGCTCTTTATGTTTAGAATTCAGTAAACGAAATAGGTTCTTTCCCTAAAAGGTTAACAATAGTAGAAATGAAATACTTTATATGCAGAAACACCGCATATTTTGTGATGTTAAATTTGTGTAACAATTTCCCGACTTGAAGCTGTTTCAAAGCATCAGAAAAATTATATTAATATGATCCATTTTTTGACTCATTTGATTTATCATAAGATTAGCACTTCTTATTATACCAAAGATTAGATGCTATTTTAATGTCAATTAATCATTTAAATAATAAATTTGCTTGAAAACTAAGTATTTTCACCAGCTATGCTAGTAGAAAAGCTGAGTTAATGATTTGATCAATTATATTAATAAAAAAGTAAATATAAGAAAAATGTAGAAAAATATTGAAAAAAAGTAAAAATTATGCTATTATACTATATAATGCTTCATAGTGCTACAACTTAGAGAGAGAGGAATTATACATGAAAAAACTTATGGTACCAATTAAAGAAGAAGAATGCATTGTAAAAGAATTAAATACAAAAGAAATTGAAGAAATTGAAGCAGGTGGTTGGTTTACATGCTTCTTTTTAAAGAGATGTGCATTACTTGAAAAACTTTGGGAAATAAATAACCCGAACCCACCTTTATATTCTTAGTCTTTTATTTTTAATGCTATAGCCTAATAATTTACTATGAAGCATTAAAATTTTTTTAGGAGGAAAAATGAAAAAGTCACAGTATAATCTTATATATGATTTAGAGAAAGATGAAAAGTTAATATATAACACACGTACACTTGGTTTATCTATTCTTGAAGATGAAGAATTTGATGTCTATAAAACAATAGAGTTGCATCATAGTAAAACTAAATTAATCTCGGATTTATATCAAAGTGGATTTATTGTTGATGATGATTGTGATGAATTAAAAATTTTATCTAATAGATTAAACTCAGAGAGATTTAGTAAAGATGTATTACGCTTAACAATTGCTCCAACGCTTAATTGCAACTTTTCTTGTACATATTGTTATGAAAAATCGGGAGAAAATAAGACAAACGTTATTATGTCTGATAATATATGTGAAAAATTAATAGAATTTATTAAAAAGCGTGCCAATGGTTTTAAAAAACTTGATGTAGTATGGTATGGCGGAGAACCATTGTTGGCACTTGAAGTAATAGAGAAAATTTCTACAGAGTTAATTAATATTTGCGAAGAAAGAAATATGATTTATACTGGCAGTATGGTTACTAATGGTTTTTTTCTAAATAAGAATGTATGTGAAAGAATTAAAAGAATTAATGTGAGCACTTTACAAATTACAATTGATGGACCTGCAAAAGTTCATGATGAACGCAGAATGTTGTTAAATGGAATAGGAACTTATGACAAAATTTTGGATAACCTAAAATCATTATGTGATACATCATTAAATGTGGCATTAAGAGTTAATATCGATAAATCAAATTCAAATTATGTTAGCCAATTGATTGATGAAATTAGTAAACTTAATCAAAAAAATATTACCATAAATTTTGCTAATGTAATGTTAAAAGATAACAGTGATAATGTGTTTACTTTAAAGGAATTTTCAGAAATATGGTTAAGAGAAATTGATTATTGTGAAAAATGTGGATTAAATCACAATTCATATTGCTTGCCGAAGGGAGCAAATTTTTGTGATGCTGACAGTGATAACAGTTTTGTGATAGATCCTGAAGGTTATATATATAAGTGTTGGAAAGATATTGGAAACCGGAGTAACAGTATTGGTTATTTAAATAGTAATCCTAAATTCTCAGCATTGTACTATGATTACATGACATATGATGCAACGAGAGATGAAATATGCAAGAAATGTAATTTGTTACCATTGTGTATGGGGGGATGTCCATATGAGCGGATTCATAATGGAGAAAGGTGCCCAATGTATACAAATATTATGAAGGATATAATTACACGTTTGGCTAAGCAAATATGAAAAGAGTAGAGTGTGTATATCAAAATTTACCTAATGAGTGTGGGGCTTGTTGTGTTTCTATGATAATGAAATATTATGGCATTAATATTTCATTAAATCAATTGAGATTAGAACTGGGAGTGGGAAAAAATGGTGTATTAATGAGCTCTATGAAAAAAGTTTTAGATTCTTATGGTTTTGATACTAAAATATATCAATGTAATGCAAAAGGAGCAGTAACTATTAATCCCCCCTCTATTATCGGATGGGGTCAAAATCATTTTGTAATATTAGCAAAAAAAAGGAAAAGTTTGATAGAAATCTATGATCCAGCTGTGGGGAAAATGGATGTCACAATGGAAGAATTTGATGAAAAATTCAATGGGTTTCTATTACATACTGAGAATAAAATTAAGAAAAGAAAAAGAAATTATAACTTAAAACGAGAAATTCCTTCAAAAACTATCTTATATGTAGTATTATTGGAGTTTTTTACTTTTTTATTTTCATTGGGACAACCATATTTTGTTCAAAATATTATTGATTCTATAGATGTTAATAATTTAATTGGTATATACATTGTTTTAAGTATAATGGCTTTACTTATAATATCAGGTTTATGCGAATATCTGAAAATAAATATTAGTAATAAAGCTTACGTTAATTTTACAAAGAAAATTATTGAAGGTACAATAAACTTGCCGTATAAGAGTATACAACTATATACAAGTGGGGACATAATCTTTCGATTGAATTGTATGTCTATTTATAATCAAGTTTATTTTCAGAATATTCCAAGTATTGTTTGTGAAGTAATACTAGTTTTTGTATCTTTTTTGGGTATTGTAGCTTTTTCAAAAGACATTGCAATAATATTAGGATTAATATTAATGTTTTCTTTAATATTAATATGGATTGCTGTAGATAAAATGATCGTTTTAACTAACAAAAGTATTAAGGCAGAAAGAGATCAAAGTTCATTTATTGATGAAGCAATCAATGCAATTAGAGAAATTAGAGTTAATGGAATGGAAAGTGAAACGTTTAATAATTGGTATTTAAAGTTTATTTTTTCGAACTCAATACAAGTAAGTATAGCAAAAATACAAAACATATATAAGCTTTTTACTGAAATGGTATATATAGGATGTCCACTTATAGTACTAATAATTGGTTTATACATTGATAAAATGGAATTAGGGAAAATAATGGCTTGTTATTCTTTTTCAACAATATTATTTAGAAGTATTTCTTCTATTTCTGTTAATATATATAGTCTAAAAAATGGTAAAAAATATTTAGCAAGTGTTGAGGAATTGTTAGAAGTTTTTAATAATAATCAGGAACGATTAATTAAAAAAGATCAATTGTTAAATTCAACTCCTTTTAATATTAATGTAAGAAATATGAATTTTAGATATGCTAAATATGATACTGAAATTTTATCAAAAATAAATATCAATGTACCAGCTGGATCATTTGTTGCAATAGTAGGTAAATCAGGCTCTGGAAAAAGTACTTTACTTAAGTTGTTGATAGGTATGTATAATGACTATTCGGGTAGTATAAAAATCAATGATAAAGAATTATCGGACATTGACAAAAAAACCTATTTTGAAAACATCGGAGTGGTTTCGCAGGATTTTATAATTTTTAATAAATCTATTTATGATAATATTACAATGGGAAGAGATGCAATATCCTTTGAAGACGTATGCAATATATGTGGAATACTGTATTTGGATGAAGAAATTAAAGTTCTACCAATGGGATATAATACAATAGTGCAAGGTGATAACTTCTCAGGAGGTCAACGTCAAAGAATGGCTATAGCTAGAGCATTAGTGGGGAAACCTAAAATTCTTTTCTGGGATGAAGCTACAAATTTTTTGGATTCAAAAATTGAAAATAATATTTTGAATTATGTAAAGAAGTTAGATTGTACTAAAATAATTGTAACACATCATTTGAATATAATAAAAGATGCTGATATTATTTATCTTTTCGATAATGGTATAATTATTAAAGAAGGGAAATATAAAGATATATATTCTGAGGCCTGAATATGGATTATATAATATAACTAAAATTTTTGCATTTAGGCAAAAAATAAAATATTAGTTTTTAATTAATGCCTGAATTATAATATGAAATTAAATTGTAGGGGGTGTAAAATGAAAAAAGTTTTAAAAAGTCTTTTATTTTTTTCATCATATTTATTTTATCTTCTTATTATGGATTGGGTACTTGGATTAGGAATAAAAGATACATGGGATAAAATTACAAAACAAATAAAAAGCTAAAAAATTATATATGTTATGCAAGTTATTTATTTCATATAACCTAGATTAATAAACTAACATGGTAAAGCTGGCATCTTATTTAGTAGTATTTTTTAACGTGATATACTGAAAGATAGAATGAACACTTTCTTTTAATCAGTGGGGTATTTCAAAACTAATGTATCAATTAGTTTTGAAATACCCCACTGATTATATTCCTATAAAACTGTAAAGTGAATAAAGTTATATATGGTTATTGAATATCTAATAATTATATATTACTCAACTTTCCCACCAGCGAAGCTGGTGAAAACACTTGATTTCTCAAGGAATACGACTTAATAAATCGGTGCATTGACATTAAAAAAGCACCAAATCTTTGGTATAATAAGTTCACCACAAACATTAACATACAAAGAAAGGTGCTAAACTTATGATATACCAAAATACCAAAAATGAAAAT
>Ga0208297_1000338_pt1 | contig 107747 bp, 99 predicted proteins | sample LMS_cellobiose_e_FD_187367 | JGI IMG/M metagenome (GOLD analysis project Ga0208297, IMG submission 187367) | Rumen-fistulated moose microbial communities from Alaska, USA - LMS_cellobiose_enrichment (SPAdes) (version 2) | ecosystem: Host-associated > Mammals > Digestive system > Stomach > Rumen... | reverse complement strand
ACAACTATACAAGTTCGACTGCCTCTCAACGGACAAATACTCTCCAGAACAATGGTCATGAAACGTCACAAACCCATTGAAAAACTCTTTGACGATAACTTCTGGGGTACGCAATGACGAAGTCAGGTGCGGAGATGGTCAGACTGAAAAAAATAGTCAAAATAAGTGTGAGGAGTTTTTCTTTCATAGTTTTAGTATTTTTGGTTTTATTATTTTTGTCGATACTATTTCTATAAAAAACAAGTCTGCTAAATATGAAGGCTTGTTGTATTAATAAGATTTGCAAAAATACGAAAAACTTTTCATTTTTTCACCCCGCTATTTTGTAAAATGCTAATATTTAATCGTTTATATAAAATTCAAACCTCAAGAATATATTCATACCCCTGAGATTTGAATTCTTGAATTTTTTTTCTTGAAGAAGAAATTTGATAAAATTTCCTATTGCAGTTTGAAATTGATAGGAATGGCGAAACTAACTCGTACTTTTTTGCCGTTTTGCATGCCGGGTTTCCATTTGGGCATGGCTTTGATTACTCTCAAAGCTTCTTCGTCGCAACCGCCACCAATGCCTTTCACGACTTTAACATCGGAGATACTTCCGTTCTTCTCAACGATAAAAGTGACCAACACTATGCCTTGGGTGTTCTTTTCCTTGGCTTGTTCCGGATATTTGAGGTTTTCGGAAAGATATTTCATCATGGCTTCCATCCCGCCAGGGAATTCAGGCATCACTTCGGGTTTGTTGTAAACGCTGTCTTTTTCATCTGCGGGAAAAGTTATCTTGACTTTGAGGTCGTTGGAACTGATTTTTGTTTCATTGTCCTCACCCGTAGAAATAGAAAATGGCTCAACGCTGTAGGAAATACCATTTCCATTATTCTCCTCTTCTTTCATTTGGATTTGATCATTGAGAGTGCCATCCGCATTGTAGTTGGTAATGGTGATTTGTTTATGCGACTCGTTTGTGACAGGGTCGATAACCTCTGTAGTCTCGAATTTAAGGTAAGAACCGTCTTCGTTATTAATTATAGTATTTTCGAATTGCGGAACACCGTAGTCATCAAAGAGTTGGACAGGGTCCATTCCCTTTGTGGAAGAATTTTCAGCGGTTGTTTGTTCCTGTGCCGTCACTTTGGGGCTGGCGACCAACAACGCCGCTAATACAGGCATGATGACCAGTAGCCTCCACCAGAGACGTCTGGTCTTTTCGTTACTTGTAATCATCTTGATTCTTTTTTTGGTGAATAATAAATTGAAATTGTTGCTCATGTCGCTGAAATTGACGGCCGTGCACTGCTGCAAAATCAGATACATGTATTTTCCTTTGTCAGCGCCTCCGTGAAGAACCTCATGGTCGGCGGCATATTCATGAATCAGTTGTAAGTCCTTTTTATACAGATAGATAAAAGGATTGAACCATTGCAGAATCATCATCAATTCAGTAAAAAGAATATCGATGGAATGATGCTGGTTGATATGGCTCAACTCATGTCGGAGGATATCAGGAGATATGTTTTTATCGGGAAAATAGGCATAGTGCAGGAAAGAAAAGGCATCGTTGTCGCAATGAGTGTAAACCAGGGTATAGCCGTCTTTTTTTTCTTTGGGAGAGCGGATGGTTAAAATGGTTATCTTCAATATTTTAGTGAAGAAAATCAGAAGGCTTACGATAACTCCCGCAAGATACAAAATGCCAATTATTTGCCAAAGACTGGAATTTGAGTTGGCAGGACCGGTGATATTACTTGCTGCCGCTTGCCCCTCAGGGGTTATGCCGTTGGGAGTGATGGTGATTTCGTTCAGCATGAAGATGTTGGAAAACCATTGCTCTTGGGTTCTTTCGGCAAGGGCGGAGCTGTGGCTGAACAGGGTGCCAAAAAGTGGTAGCGCAAGGCCGAACAGCATGGCCGTCAGTAGGAAAAAGCGGTTGAACTGGAAACTCTTGCTATTGGCAAACAACAGTCGATAGCACAGCCATAGTACCATCAGGGCGATGGAGCATGGCAAGAGGTAAACTAAAATAAAGACTTGTGCGTTCATGCTCTTTTGTTTTTTTCGTTATGAATGGCTTCATCGATAAGGCTCTTCAGGGCTTCGAGTTCCTCGAGCTTAAAGTTCTCTTTTTTGGCGAAGGCTGATACCAGGTCAAGGTAGGAGTTGTTGAAGTATCGCTCCACCACGCTGCCTAAGAAGTGCTTGGAGTATTCCTCTTTGCTGATAACGGCTTGGTAGCGGTGGAAACGGCAGAAGGTTTCGTGTTTCACAAACCCCTTAGCTTCCAGGATTTTGATGGTGGTCAGTACGGTGTTATAGGCGGGTTTCGGTTCAGGATAGGCTGCCATAATCTCGTTGGCAAAACCCTGTCCGATTTTCCAGATCACTTGCATCACTTGCTCTTCCGCTTTGGTCAGTTCTTTCATACTAAGGTATTTTGATATTTTTATATCCCCCAGACTTCCGTCTGGGGTTATTGAGATTTCGCCTCTTCGAGGCTTGGGTTGTCGGGACTGCATGTTTTTTCCACGATGAAGTTGTCCAATCTTTTACGCTTATTTTTCTAGACTTCCGTCTGGGGTTATTGAGATTTCGCCTCTTCGAGGCTTACTAACTTTCGCTCACTAATTTTCACTCACTAACATTCACTTAATAACCTTCAATCAATAACATTTACTCCCTAACATTCACTCACCAACATTCACTTAATAACATTCACTCAAAAACAACGCTGCAAAGATACAAATTATTTTTCGTTAATAAACTAAAAATTTAGTTTAACAACGAAAATAATTCTAAAGTGTTGTAATATAGTGAAATAAAATTACAATTATCTCCACTGCAAAGTATTCACCAGCTGCAAAAGGTCGTTGCGGAGGTAGTTGATGACAGGCTGGATGGAATCGTTGTTGGGCGGGAAGTTGAAATACAACGAGCCTCTGAGGAAATGGTGGCTGCTGTCGCTGACCCAGAACTGGAAAGGAGTGGCCACATCAGAGCCTTCAATATCATATATTTGTCCGAACATACGGCTTTCTGGGTCGCTGATAATGGAGTATTCCACATCATCGGCCTTCACATAGTGGAACTGCACCATCTCTCGTTCCTGTACCATTCTGTCCCTCAGGTTGCCGTGCATGGGGAAATAGGTCATCTTCAGCTCTGCGGCAAATTGGGGATATTGGAGGTCAATCCAAATTTTACCGGAGTCTTTGGGCGTGATGATGGCTTGGGCATATTGCGACACCTCCATGGTGAAGGGCAGGGTGGTGTCCAACAGGGTGTATTCAGCCTTGGGAAGGTCAATGCGGAAGTATCCCTTCGGCTTGGGCGCAATCTGCTCGTTCTTGTGTCCGCACGCCCCTGACAGCAACAAGGTGAGGAGCAGAGCTATGATTATGTTGTGTTTCATGATGTTCGTTATTATAATTCAAAATTCAAAGTTCAAAATTTAAAATCACTACCCCGGCCTTCGGCCACCCCTTCTACAAGAAGGGGAATTTATCATTAGCACATTTAAACTCCCCTCGAGCACGAAGTGCGAGACTCCCCTTGAGCGCAGCGAAACTCCCCTTGGGCGAAGCCCAACTCCCCATTCCAGTATCATCTATTTTCCTCATTAACTGTTAATTATTAATTGTTAACTGTTAACTCTAAAGGCTCACCACCGTAATCCCCGTGCCGCCCAGCTCCAGCGCTTCATCGCAGAAGCTGTTGACTTCCTTGCGCTTGGCCAGGTATTGCCGTATCACATGGCGCAGGATGCCATTGCCCTTTCCGTGCAGCAGTTTCACCTGGTGAATGCTCAGCAATACGGCTTCGTCTATGTAGCTCTCCAGCATTTGCAGCGCCTCGTCGGCTCTCATACCCCGCATGTCCAGGGTGGTGTTGAAATGGGAAATCTTCTGGTTCATGGCGTCGGCCAAGGAACCACCATCCAGTCTCACACCCGTGCGTTTTACGGTTCGGGCTTCCCGCTTGCTGATTTTGGTCACTTTGTCCTTGGTAGTGCGAAGGGAAACGGAGTTGAACGAGATGGTGATATCGTCCCCGTTGAGCTGGGTGATTTCGCCTACCACTTGGGTCTCTATCATAAAGACTGAATCACCCACGTGCAGGGTGGTGTCTTCGGGCTTTTCCTGTTTTTTTGCCTGTGTCTTGGGTTTGTGGATGGGTACAATGGGCTTCAGCGCTGGTTCTTTCTCTATGGATTCCACTTCCTTGGCGAACTCCTCTTTCAGCTTGACAATGTCCTGTCGTGCCTGCTTGGTCTTGACGGAGTCGGCCTTGTGCTCTTTGATTTCGCGTATGGTCTTTTCGATTACCTTGTTGGCGCTCTCGATAATGCTGTTCGCCTGGTTTTTTGCTTTTTGGATGATGTCCTTCCGGTGCTTTTCCAGCTCGGCGAATTTCTCGCTGTATTCGTTGATCATCAGCGCCAATTGGTCATCTGCGGAATTAACAAGGCGGAGCATTTTGTCAATCTCCATCTTCTCGTTCTCAATCTGCTCCAGTTTCTTCTCGTAGTCAATTTGGGCGGTACCAGTCTTACTGATGGCATTGTCGATAATCTGTTGGGGCAGACCAATTTCCCTTGCAATTTCGTAGGTAAAAGAGCTGCCGGGCTTGCCCATTTTCAGCTTGAACAGCGGCCTCATGGCGGTCATGTCGAAAAGCATGGCCCCGTTGACCGCCTGCTTGTGGGTGTCGGGAAAGAGTTTGAGATTGCCGTAATGCGTGGTGATCACCCCGAAAGAGCCTTTGTCGTACATGGCTTCCAGCAAGGCTTCGGCCATCGCCCCGCCAGGTAGCGGGTCGGTGCCGGAACCGAATTCGTCAATCAGAAACAGCGACTTCTCGTCCAGATGCTCAATCATCATTTTGGCATTGGTGAGGTGCGAGCTGTAGGTGCTCAGGTCGTTCTCGATGGATTGCTCATCGCCCATGTCGATAAAAAAATGATGGAAGATGCCCATGTCGGAAGTATCTGACAAGGAGACCAGTAAGCCGCATTGCAGCATGTATTGCAGCAGTCCGATGCTTTTCAGGCAAACGGACTTTCCACCGGCATTGGGACCGGAGATAATCAGGATACGCTCGTCGTTGACCAGGCGTATATCCAAGGGCTGTACTTTTTTGCTTGTGCCTTTGAAATTCAGGTAGAGTAGCGGATGGATGGCATTGTGCCAGTTCAGCATGCATTGGTCGAAAACATGGGGCAGAAAACCGTTGATATCAATGGCCAACAAGGCTTTCGCCCGGATAAAGTCGATGGTGCCGAGAAATTCGTGACCGTAGCGCAGGTTGTTGATGGAAGGCCGTATGCGCTGGGTGATTTCGGTCAGAATGCGGATGATTTCGCGGTGCTGGGCGTTCAGCAGGTCCTTGATTTCGTTGTTGGCGTCAAACACCTCGGCAGGCTCGATGAAAACGGTCTGTCCTGTAGCTGACTCGTCGTGGATAAAGCCTTTCAGGCGGCGTTTGAACTGGGCGGAGACGGGAATACAGAGACGTCCGTTCCTGACGGTCATTTCGGCATCGTCTTTGGTGATGCCGTCCTGCTTGGCGGCGTTCAGCAGTTTGCGGATACGGCGGTCGGCCTCGCCCGAAATGCGGTTGATTTCGCTTTTGATACGCCTCAGCTCATCCGACGCGTTGTCGCGCAGCTGCCCTTTGGGGTCCAGTATCTTATTGATGGCCTCCAGCAAGTCTTTCTCGGGCATAATATCCTGACAGATGGCCCACAATCGGGGAAATTTGTTGTCCTCGTGCCTGATTTTGAAATAAACGAACACCTGGATAATCATGTTGATGAAGGCTCGCAAAGCCGCCAGCTCATCCAGTTCGATATAGGTGCCGTCGATGTGAAGGCGTGAGAGCACCGGCCTCAAGTCGAAATAATCCTGGGCGGGGAAGGGGTCTTCCAGCAGCAAAACCTGCTTGAATTCCTGCGTTTCCTGCAGTTGCTTTTCAATCAGCTCGAAGGAGTCTGAATACTGGAGCTGATCCACCATTTCACGACCCATATCACTGATACAGTGATTCTTGACCAGCTCACGGATGGTGTTGAAACCTATTTTTTCCTCGAAAGAAGCAGGATATATCATCTACAACAAATTAGGCTGCAAAGGTACAAAAAAAAATAGAGCCGTCACATTATGGCGGCTCTGTCGTTGGTGGGACGTATAGGATTTGAACCTATGACCTCTGCCGTGTGGAGGCAGCGCTCTAAACCAACTGGGCTAACGTCCCGTTTTTTGAGGGTGCAAAAATACGAAAAAAAATCGTACCTTTGTCAAGTTTTTGAAAAAAATGAAAGATACTGATAATCAGACTCAAGAGAAACTGTGGAATAGCAATTACATCAAAGTATGGATTGCCAATTTCATGATTTTTTTCTCTTTCATGTTGCTGACACCGCTACTTCCGCTTTATTTGAAGGACACTTTTGAGGCCAACAAGCAAACTATCGGACTGGTGTTGTCGGGCTATACTTTGATGGCATTGCTTATCCGCCCTTTCAGCGGTTTCTTTGTCGATAGTTTTCCCCGCAAGAAAACCCTATTGCTTTTTTATGGCTTGTTCTGCATTTTCTTCGGGGGATACCTGATGGCGGGTTCGCTGTTGCTCTTTGCCATTGTCCGTACACTTCACGGGGCTCCGTTTGGGGCGGCCACTGTTTCCAACAGTACCGTAGCCATCGATGTGCTGCACCCCTCGCGCAGGGCAGAAGGTATTGGCTATTACGGACTGAGCAACAATATTGCCTCGGCTATTGCGCCCGCTTTGGCCATTTACATCTTGCAAGTCAGCAACAGCTATGAATTGCTCTTTTGGTTGGCTTTACTCACATCGGGCATAGGCTTTGCTGTCAATTCCACTTTGCAGTTGAACAGCAGGGAACTGATTCCTGACAAGCCCAAAATCTCCCTCGACCGTTTCTTCCTGCTGAAAGGCTGGAGCGAAGGATTGGCAATGGTTTGCTATGCCTTTTCGTATGGTGTTCTTTCGACCTACGTGGCTATTTACGGCAAGGAGGAACTGGGCATCACGGGTGGAACGGGGGTGTTTTTTATGCTGCTTTCCGCAGGACTGATTCTTTCCAGACTGATTGGCAGCCGCAGTTTGAGCCAGGGGAAAATTGTGCAGAACGCTTCCGCAGGAGTGGTGGTGTCGCTGTTCGGCTATCTGATGTTTGCGGCCTTGCATAACCCTATTGGTTATTACGGAGCGGCTCTGGTGATTGGCTTGGGCAATGGGCACATGTGGCCGGCTCTCCAGACCATGTTTATCAACTTGGCCCCCCATACTCAGCGTGGCACCGCCAATTCCAGCATCCTGATTTGCTGGGATATTGGTGTGGGTCTGGGAATCGTGGTTGGAGGTATCGTTTCTGAACATATCGGCTACCATCAGGCTTTCTGGACTTCCTGGGTGGTGAATCTCACTGGAGTGTTGTTCTTCTATCTGTATGTGCGACAGAGTTTTCTGAAGAATAAATTAAGGTAAAAAAAATACATTTTTTTCGGTTTTGGCTATTGTTTTGAAGGAAATTTTGTGTATTTTTGCCGTGTAAAAATGAATTGTCAAACAAAAGGTAGATAATTAGTAGAAGATAAAACACATAATTATTGCGTTTTCGCTTTTCTTTGGATTCTGAAATCTCGACAATTTTAGTTCACTACAAAAAGAAACGAAAATGCTTACGAGCAATCGTGGGCATTCGTTGTTTTGTAGTGTAGGTTAGTCGAGAGCCTCAGAATCAAATAATGAAGCTCACGATTTTTTTGTCGCCTGTTAAGGGATGTTCACCGCCTTTAGTTGTGGCTTTTCCTCAGAGAAAAACTTCCAAAATTTCAGAATACACTTTTTAGTTTCAAGCGGGATTTAAAAATATGCGTTATGTTTTTTCTGCATATTTTCTCACAATTTTGTCCACTTTCTGAATGAAAAAAGTAATTTATTAAACTATTGATTATTAGTAAATTGACTATGATTTTGCTATTGATTTTCTAGTTTGGATATTGTAACTTTGCAAGCAGTACAAACCCAAAATTAAAAATACTATGGACAACAATTTACTTCCCGAAGTGGAAAAGAAAATCATCACCCTGAGAAATCAACAGGTGATATTAGCTAATCATGTTGCGGACCTCTATGGAGTTGAAACACGCGAAGTCAATCAGGCCGTCAAGAACAATCCTGAAAAATTTCCAGAAGGTTACATTTTTGAACTCAATAAAAAGGAGAAAGAGGAGGTTGTCAAAAATTTTGATAACCTTGGAAAGATTTTGTATTCACCTACAAATCCTAAGGCTTTCACCGAAAAGGGACTTTACATGCTGGCTACTATTCTAAAAAGCCCAAAAGCGACAGAAACCACTCTTGCCATTGTGGAAGCATACGCTAAGTTGAAGGAATTGTCGAGGGTAATCGTAGAGATTCCACAACACGAAGACAAAAGCACAGAGCAGCAGGTTCTTTTGCATCGTGGCGGACAATTGGTGGAAGACATAATGAGTGACATTCTTCCCAAGCAGAGCAGTGAAACCTCTTTCGAGTTAAATCTGGCGATGTTCAAATTCAAACATTCAATAAAACGGGAGAATGCGGATGACCTCAAGCAGCTTGAAGCAAAATTAGCAGAGCTGAAGAAAGCCAACGAAGAGATGATGGAGTACATCAATCAGTTAAAGAATAAATTCGCAAAAAATGCGAACTTATAGAAAAAAATAGTATTTTTGCACCTTGAAACAACGATGAGATGGAGATCACATTCGAGCAAGATTATTTGCGTGAACTATACTATGATGGTGTGACCTGCGACAAACAACACCGCTACCAACCACAAATCGTGAAGAAGTATATTCGCGTGGTGAACATTCTTGACTCAGTAGAAAAGGCAGTGGACTTGTACCGATATCGAGCCCTCCGTTACGAGAAATTGGTGGGCAACAAAGCTGGACTGGAGTCTGTGCGAGTGAACGACCAATACAGAGTTGAGTTCATAACATCCGCAAAGGGAGGTATCACCATTTGCAACATTACAGAATTGTCGAAACATTACAAAAAGAAGTAAAGGAGGAAATAATATGGGAAATTTAGGCTATGGAGCATATCCTACACATCCGGGGGAGGTGCTGAAAGACGAGATTGAAGAACGAGGTATCAGCCAGCGCCAACTGGCGGAGAGCATGGGATTGACTTACTCGGTGGTCAATGAGATTCTGAATGGTCGTCGTCCGCTGACTGCAAAAACGGCTCTTATGTTTGAGGCCGCTCTCGATGTACCAGCCGATTCGTTGATGTATCTCCAGACGAAATACAACATGCAAACAGCCCGCAAGGATTCGTCGATTATAGACATGTTGAAGGGAATTAAAAAAGTGGCAGCAGTATTATAATGCTAATTTTGTATTTTTGCCATTTCATTTTTAATAGCAAAAAACAGCAGTTATGATTCCGCAATTCGAACAATACCCGTCCCCGTGTTATATTATGTATGAAGAGGCTTTGGAAGCCAATCTGCAGCTCCTCGACCTGGTGCAGCAGGAGGCAGGGGTCTCTATCATCTGTGCCCTGAAAGGCTTCGCTTTCTGGCGCTCTTTTCCCTTGGTGAAACAATATCTGGCAGGGGCTACGGCCAGCTCACTGAACGAGGCTCGGCTGATTGCGGAGGAGATGGGCTGCGAAGCACATACTTTCGCACCGGTGTATCAAGAGGATGAGTTCGAAACCCTTCTGATGTACAGCAGTCATTTGACCTTCAATTCGTTGAGCCAGTGGGCAAGGTTCAAAGACATGGCGGAGAAATTTCCCAAAAAGGTGAGCTTCGGGCTGAGGGTGAACCCCGAGTATTCAGAAATCGAGACCGATCTGTATAACCCTGCTTTGCCAGGTTCTCGTTTGGGAGTGCTGGCGGAGGATATGCCCGAACATCTGCCAGAAGGCATAGAAGGCTTGCATTTTCACGTGCTCTGCGAGAACGACAGCTATGCGCTGGAGCATTGTTTGGAGCATTTCGAAAAACGTTTCAGCCGTTTCATTAAGGAGTGTAAGTGGGTGAATTTCGGTGGCGGGCATCATATTACCCGCGAGGATTACAATATTCCGCATCTGATTCAGCTGCTGAAGGATTTCAAGAGCCGCTATCCGAATCTGGAGGAGGTGATTCTGGAACCCGGAGAGGCTGTGGGTTGGCAGACGGGTGTGTTGACCTCTACGGTGGAAGATATTGTGGAGAACAAAGGCGTCAAAATTGCCATGCTCAACATCTCCTTTTCCTGCCATCTGCCTGACTGTCTGGAGATGCCGTACAAACCGCTGGTGCTGGGTGCAAAAGACCCCGACGAGAACAGCAAGTATGTCTATCGCTTGGGAGGATGCTCCTGTCTGGCCGGTGACTTTATCGGGATGGGTGATTTCGCTTTTCCTGAACCGTTGGAAGTCGGTGACCGCATCGTGTTCGACGATATGATTCACTATACCATGGTGAAAACCACGTTTTTCAATGGGGTGAGACATCCGTCCATAGGGATGATTCAGAAAGACGGCGAGTTCGTTTTGCTGGCTCAGCCAGGGACTTACGAAGATTATAAGGCAAAATTAGGCTAATGTCATAATTTTTTTGTATTTTTGTCGTTTAATTGATTATAGTGAACAGGGGTCAGGAAATAGTGATCAGGTGATAGGGAACAGGTGTCAGAAGTAAAGCAACATAAAGTATAGTTCCGAAATCCTGATACCTAAAACCTAAAACCTAAAACCTAAAAAAACATGGGCAAATTTAGAGACTTCTTCACACCGCAGCGTATGGGCTTCCATTTTGTGATGGCTATCATCATCACCATTGTGCTGGCTATTGTCTGTATGATTTTGCTGAAATCTTATACTCGCCATGGTCGGGAAGTGGATATGCCAAATTTTGTGGGACAAAATAGCAACGCATTGATTGATACATTGTTGCCATCGGATTATATTGTGGTGATTACCGATGAGGTGTATGATAAATCCATGGAACCCGGTACGATTATCAAGCAGAATCCTGAAGCCGGGGAGAAAGTGAAAAAAGGACGCAAGGTGTATCTGACAGTAGCTACCTCAGAACCACCAACAGTCATTATGCCAGAGCTGCGGGATGTGTCCCAACGTCAAGCGGAAATCATGCTTGGTGCCCTTGGGCTGGAATTGGAAGGGGTTATCCTGAAACCCAGTCCGTATGAGAATGCTGTACTTGAACAACTGCATAATGGAAGAGCTATTGCAGCTGGAACTCAAATAAAAATGGGTGACAAAATCACATTGGTGGTAGGACGTGACATTAGCGAGCTGCCATTAGGTGCCGACTCCACTCAAACTGAAAACTGAAAGTTGACAGTTGAAAATTAAGAACTAAAAACTATGAATTAAAAACAGTTCAACAATTCAACAGTTCAACAAATAAACATTCTCAACTCTTAATTTTAAGAACATGAATTATCGCTATCAAAAATATATTGTCTTTTTACTGGCTTTCCTTTGTCTGAATGTCATGCAAGCGCAGGAGGTGCTGACAGGCTTGTCACACAATCCTGCCCTGATGAACCAAAAACAAAGTGTCACAAAAAACAGAGCCGTCGTTAATCTTCCTTTTTTTGACGACTTTTCAAATTATATAGGCTATCCGAAAGCTGCTTTATGGGCTGATAAACAGGCGTTTGTGAATAATACGTTCCCCTTGTATCCCCCAACCATAGGTGTGGCTACCTTGGACGCTCTGGATGAAAACGGTATGATTTATGCTCATGCAGAAACCCGGCCTTTTGGTGCGGACACATTGACCTCCAATCCTATCAGACTGGATTATAATAATGTGTATCACAGACCTATGCAAATCTCCGATTCAGTCTATTTCAGTTTTTATTACCAACCAGGTGGCGCCTCAAGATCGTATCCGCCAGTGGAATGGGAGCGTATCGGTGACAAACCTGAAACAGACGACTCTCTCGTGGTTGAATTTGGCTTCCCAACAGGAGATAGTATGTTCGTGGGTTATTCATATTGTGATTATGAATTACCGTACAATTATCATGGACATACGGGAGATAGCACAGAATATGTTCCCGGGGACTCATTGCTGAATCCATTTCTGTTGCCTGATACAGTGTATTTTGTTTTTGATTTCTATGCCAATGTCGGCTCGTCCATCGAGTTGCCATGCGATTCTTTGTACGCCCCTGTCTATCAATGGAATCATATCTGGTCCACGGCTGGTTGTTCTGTCGATCAATGGCTGAATGCGGATGAATATCATCTTCAGTATTTTAAAAAAGTGATGATTCCTATTACCAACCCGCAATACTTGAGAAGTGATTTCCATTTCCGTTTCAGAAATTATGCAAGCTTGGAACCTAATGGTTATGATGGCTGGCAGTCAAATGTGGACCAATGGCATATCGATTATGTGTCTTTGGAACAGGGAGGCAGCTGCACGGATTTATATCCGCATGATGTGGCTTTTGTGATGCCTACCACATCAGCATTGAAAGAGTATCAGTCTATGCCATGGAACCAGTACCGCTCTTCAGACATGAAGGAGAGTTTCCATAGCGATATGTCCAATCTGGCTGCCAATGTTATCAATGTCTCATATAGCTATAAGGTCACTTCTGAACAAGGTGCAATGATAGCGGAACAGCCTTCGTCTTCTGAAAATGCTCAACCATACTATAATTCGGGTCTTTATGTTAATCCTTATCATACCGACGCAGCCATAAATTTCAGCTATCCTTATAACGGGGCCGACAGCGCCGTTTTTAAAATCACCCACTTGTTTAATGTGACAGGTGGTGCCGGTGATGATTGTATTGCCAATGATACTTGTGTGTTCCTACAGAAGTTTTACAATTATTACGCATACGATGACGGTACCGCGGAAGGAGGTTATTCGTTGATTTCCCAGTTGACCTATCCTGAAAATTATTTGGCGGTAAGATTTACTCTGGCTCAGGCCGATACTTTGCGTGGGGTGCGAATGTGGTTTAATTCCGTATTGGATGATGCTAATATTCAGCCTATCACCTTGATGGTATGGGATGACTTTCTGGATGAACCGGACGAGATTCTGCTCTCAATGGACAACCAGTATCCTGCCCATGCCGATAATCCTTCGGAATTTGTGTATTATGAGTTTGAAGAACCGCTGGTGGTTTCAGGAACGTTTTATGTGGGCATTTATCAGAGAGTGAATGAACCATTGAACATAGGTTTCGACCAGAATAATGATGCCCGTGCACATTGGCTATATAATACTTCTGGAGAATGGAAAGAACCGTTCTTATATGGTGCTCCTATGATTAGGCCCGTGCTGGGCAAACATTTCGACTGCTCTCCTGTCCGTGAGATTGACCAGTTGCAGTTCAGTGTGTATCCCAATCCTGCCGACCAACAGATTACCGTGGCACTGGATAATGGGAAATATCAAAAAGCGTTGGCAGTCATGTATGATATGACTGGGCGCAAGGTGGCTGAATATAGCTTGAATGATAATTATAATACTCTTAATATCAGTGGTTTGAATAGTGGAATGTATCTATTGCAGATAAAGACGGAGAATCAGGCCGCTATCAAGAAAATCATTAAAAGATAAGGCTTATGAAACTGAATCTTGAAAGACCTTTAGTGTTTTTTGACTTGGAAACCACAGGTTTGAATGTGGGAAAAGATAAAATCGTGGAGATCTCGTTGCTGAAAGTAATGCCCGATGGAGAAGAAGTTACCCATACTATGCTGATTAATCCGGGTTGTCATATTCCTATTGAATGTTCCGAAGTGCATGGCATTTATGATAAGGATGTGGCGGACAAGCCTAAATTTGAAGAACTGGCGGATGGAATTCTTGAATTTATTGGTGATGCGGATTTGGCGGGATTTAATTCCAACAAATTCGATATTCCATTGCTGGTAGAGGAATTTCTGCGTTGTGGCAGACGTTTGGATTTCCGCAACCGCCGTTGTATCGATGTGCAGAACATTTTCCATAAGATGGAACCCCGTAACTTGGTGGCTGCCTATAAACTGTATTGCGGCAAAGACCTGAATGATGCCCATCAGGCGGAAGCTGACACCAAAGCCACCTACGAGGTGCTGAAAGCGCAATTGGACAAGTACCAGAATCAGGAGTATGAAGATCGCAGAACTGGTGTGAAATCTGTTCCGATACAGAATGATGTGAAGGCTTTGAGTTCGTTTTCATCGGAGACCCGTATGGTGGACTTTGCCGGCCATATTGTTTTCAACGAACGCGATGAGGAAGTCTTCAACTTTGGCAAGCACAAAGGCGAAACCGTAGAGAATGTGTTCCGCAAAGAACCTTCTTATTATGCTTGGATGATGAATGCCGATTTCCCTTTATATACCAAGGAAATCATTACGAAGATCAAAGAAAGAATGTTTTAAGAATACCTGTTGAATTGTTGATTTGTTTATGTGTTTATCTGTTAATAAAACAAATCAACAAATCAACAAATAAACGAATAAACAAATAAACAAATAAAGTATGAAAAAGTTTGCCGTTGTTTTATGCGGCTGCGGTCCTATGGATGGTTCTGAAATTCATGAATCCGTCATGACGCTGCTCGCCATTGACAGAAATGAATGTCAATATACAATTTTCGCACCCGATGCGGATCAATTTCATGTGGTGAATCACTATACCAAGGAAGTGATGAACGAGAAACGCAATATGTTGGTGGAAGCCGCCCGTATTGCCCGTGGTGACATTCACCCGCTGACGGAATTGAAAGCTGCTGATTTTGATGCTGTGGTATTCCCCGGAGGCTATGGTGCCGCCAAGAATCTGTTTAATTATGCTATAAAAGGCACCAAGGCTGTAGTGGATGCTGAGGTGGAAAGAGTGATCAAAGAATTCCATGCCCAGCACAAACCGATAGGTGCGCTATGCATTTCTCCTGTTTTAATGGCAAAAGTGCTTGGAAATATCACCATTACGGTGGGTACCGATGAGAAAACCATTCATGATGTGGAAACCTTTGGTGCACAGCACATTAATACCCAACAAACAGAAGTGATTGCCGACAAGGAAAATATGGTTTTCACGACACCGTGTTACATGCTGCCGGCTACCATCGCCGACATTGCCGATTGTGCTGAAAATCTGATAGAAACCATTCTCGAAAATATCTAATGCGCGTTATCCTCGTAGGTTTCCCGGGTAGTGGAAAGTCGTCTGTGGGCAAGAAATTAGCGGCCAAGTTGGGCTGCGATTTTGTGGACTTGGATGATGCCTTCGAGGAAGCTTACCATGTTTCTATTCCCGATTTCTTTGCGAAATACAGTGAACCAGCCTTCCGTTCCTGCGAGCGGAAGGTTTTGTTAGATAAGCTGCAGCTTGAAAATGTTGTGATTTCTTCAGGCGGCGGCACCCCTTGTTTTTCAGACAATATGCAACGGATGAAGGACAATGGATTTGTGGTGTATATCAAAATGGCTCCCGCCTCTTTGTTCGACCGACTAAGTCACGCCAAACGTCCCCGTCCATTGGTGCAGAACAAGACCCCCGAGGAGCTCCGTACCTTCATCGACACTAACCTGCCCCTCCGCGAAACCTTCTACAATCAAGCCCACTTCACCGTCAAAGGGGAGAGTATTGATATTGAAGCTTTATGTGAAAAAATCAAAACATACATTGTCTCATTAGCAAATTGATATTCTCCCCTCGAGCGTAGCGAGACTCCCCTGATGAGTAGCATCACTCCCCTTGAGCACGTAGTGCGAAACTTCCCCCTTCATTTCATTTGCACATTTGCTAATTAACGAATTTGCTAATTTCATTAGCACATTAGCACATTAACTAATTAGCACATTGAAAAAATTTGTATCTTTGCCACAAATTTGAAAAATGAGCTACAAACGCATATTATTGAAATTAAGTGGCGAATCGTTCATGGGTGACGATGGCTATAGTATTGACTATCAGAAAATTCATCATTTCGCCACAGAAGTAAAATCCGCTGTGGACCGTAAAGTGCAAGTGGGTATTGTCATCGGTGGCGGAAATATTTTCCGCGGGGTGAAGGGTGCTGGTCGTGGCTTCGACCGCCGTCAGGGCGATTATATGGGCATGTTGGCCACTGTCATCAACTCCATGGCCCTGCAAACAGTTCTGGAAGAGCTTGGTGTGAACGCCAAGGTGATGTCAGCCCTCAAAATCGAAGGTATTTGCGAGAAGATTTTCTTTAAAAATGCTATCGCCTATTTGGAGGCTGGCCAGGTGGTGATTTTCTCCGCTGGTACAGGCAATCCGTTCTTTACTACCGACTCGGGTGCCGCTTTGCGTGCTGTGGAAATCGGTGCCGACTTGCTGCTGAAAGGTACCCGCGTGGACGGCGTCTATACCGCTGACCCCGAAAAGGACCCCACCGCTACCAAATACGATACCATCACTTTTGATGAATGTTACGAAAAGAAACTGAATATCATGGATCTTACGGCATTCACCGTTTGCAAGGAAAATAATATGCCCATTTGCGTGTACAATGCCAATGTCCCCGGTAAACTCGGCCGAATCCTGGATGGCGAGAAGGAAGGTACTTTGGTTTATTAAAAATATAAAACATTATGGCAGAGGAAAATATCACTACTCCCGTCAAAACCGAAGCGGAAATCGCCGCCGAGCAGGAAAACGAAAAGAAATTGTATAACAAAGCTCGTAATAGAGCCGCTTTCAGAATACATCTATTGATTTTTATTCTGGTGAATGCCCTGTTCTGGGTGATTTATTTTTTTGTTTTCAAAGGCACTGAGGCCAATGATGTTTTCTTCAAAGCTGTACTGTTTGTCACTATCGCATGGCTGATTATTCTCATTGGTCACAATGTTTTTGTCAGGGTGTTTAATTCCACTATTGTGGAGAAAGAATTAAAGAAGATAAAAAAAGAAATAGAGAATAGTGAGAAAGAGTTGCTGAGACTGAAAACTATCGCTGAACAGAAAAAAGCCGAATTGCTGAGAAAACAACAGGAAACAACCGAAAATCAGGGGTTAGGGAATAGTGATTAGGGGTTAGATGATATTGTCGAAAACTATAAATTATTAATTGTTAATTGTAAACTGTTAACTGAATAGATATGGAAGAAATCGCAAAATTATTGGCACAAGCCAAGGAGAATATGAGCTCAGCAGTGGCTTTCTTTGAAAAAGAACTGCAGAAAGTACGCGCCGGCAAATCCAGTCCCCAGATGCTGGAAGGACTGAAAGTGGATTATTATGGCAATCCCACCCCAATTGAACAGGTGGGTAATATCAGCACTCCCGATGCACGCCAGATTATCGTGCAGCCTTGGGAACGCAACATGCTGCAACCCATCGAAAAGGCTATCTTGGCCGCTAATTTGGGCTTTACTCCGCAGAATACGGGCGAGTTTATCCGTATTGTGGTGCCCACCCCGACAGAGGAACGTCGCAAAGAGCTGGTGAAAAAGGCCAAACAGGATGCCGAACAGCTGAAAGTGAGCATTCGTAATATCCGTCGTTCTGCCAACGATGCCGCCAAAAAACTGAAAGACAATGGTATTCCTGAAGATGCTGTAAAGAAACTGGAAACCGATATCCAGAAGGTTACGGATGAATTTGTTGGCAAAGTCGATAAGATGGTGGAAGCCAAGGAAAAAGAAATCATGACAGTATAGTATATAACCTTAAAAACTTAACATTTATGAATTTACCTGAAAATTTGAAGTATTCAAACGACCATGAATGGTTGAAAATGGACGGTGATGTAGCTTACGTTGGTATCACCGCTTTTGCCGCTAATGAATTGGGTGACATCGTTTTCCTGGATATCACTACTGTTGGTGAAACCCTCGAAGCTAACGAAGTATTCGGCACTGTGGAAGCTGTTAAGACGGTTTCTGACCTGATGCTGCCCGTTGGTGGTGAAGTATTGGAATTCAACGAATCACTGAACGACAACCCCGGTATCATCAATACCGATCCTTATAACGAAGGATGGATTGTAAAAATCAAAGTTACTAATCCTGCTGAAGCTGATGCTCTTATGGATGCAGCTGCTTATCAGGCATTTATCGGATAATCATAAGGTTTTTAATAATTATCTGGAAAGGCCACTCTGCTTGTTTGTCAGGTGGCCTTTTGTTTTCAAAAATCAGTTTATAGTTGAGTAATACCCAATGGTAAACAAACTATAATTGCGGCGAAACCGCAGCCCTCGCAAAGGTAAACAAATAAATACAGAAGATTATGAAATACGTCATTATAGGCGGTGTCGCCGGAGGCGCCACAGCAGCAGCCAGATTACGCCGGTTGGATGAGCATTGCGAAATTGTAATGTTTGAAAAGGGTGAACATATTTCCTACGCCAATTGCGGCCTACCATATTATATCGGGGATAAAATCACCGAAAAAAAAACCTTGTTGCTGCAAACTCCTGTCAGTTTCGGCAACCGCTACGATGTGGATGTGAGAGTTCGCTCAGAGGTCATTGCCATTCATCCAGAACAGAAAACGGTAAGCGTTCGCAATCTGCTGAACAACAAGGAATATGAAGAGAGTTACGACAAGCTGGTTCTCTCTCCGGGTGCGCTGCCTGTTGTGCCTCCTATACCGGGAATTGACTCCAAGCGTATTTTTACACTACGCAATGTGCTCGATACCGAGCGGATCAAGCAGTTTGTCACGGCAACCTATTCCAGCTTGAAAGAAGTAGTGGTGGTGGGTGCCGGTTTTATCGGACTGGAAATGGTGGAGAATCTGCATCAAATTGGATACCATGTGACGATTGTGGAGAAGGCTCCTCAAGTGATGACAGTGGTGGACGCTCCTATAGCGGCGATGGTTCATAAACAATTGAGGGACAAAAACATCAACGTGCTTCTTCAAACCGAAGTCACTGCCTTTGACACGAAGGAAGATTGCATCCAGCTTACATTGTCAGATGGAAAACAACTGGACGCCGACTTTGTGATTCTCAGCATAGGCGTGCGTCCCAATACAAGTTTGGCTGCTGAAGCGGGTCTGAGAATTGGTCAAGCTGGCGGAATCTGGGTGAATGAATATCTACAGACTTCTAATCCAGATATTTACGCACTTGGTGATGCTATTGAGTTTCCGCATCCTTTGAGCGGCTTGCCGTACTGCTGTTATCTGGCAGGTCCAGCCAATCGCCAGGCACGCATTTGTGCTGATAATCTTGCATTAGGCAATACAGAAAAATATGGTGGTTCCATTACCACTGCCATCGCCAAGGTTTTCGATTTGACGGTGGGTTCTACCGGCTTGTCGGAACATTATCTGCAAAAAAATCATATTCCTTACCTGACTTCCATTACCCATCCGTTTTCCCATGCTACCTATTATCCGGGAGCCAAGCAGATGAGCATCAAACTGAATTTCTCTCCTGAAAACGGACGTGTGTTGGGAGCCCAGATTGTGGGAGAAGAGGGCGTTGATAAACGCCTCGACTTGATAGCTTCAGTGGTGAGCAGAGGGGGTAATGTCAGTGATCTTATCGACATTGAACATGCTTATGCCCCTCCGTATTCTTCGGCGAAAGACCCAGTGGCATACGCGGGTTATGTGGCGGAAAATATTCTGACAAAGCGTGTTGTGCCTATGCAATGGCATGAGTTGCAAGCAATCTTAGCACAAAACGATTGGCAGAATGAGTACTTCCTCTTGGATGTGCGTTCAGCCATGGAGGTGAAAAACGGCATGATTGAAGGTGCGGTGAATTATCCTGTTGACGAGCTGCGTGAATTCGTGGATGACATTCCGCAAGACAAGAAAATCATCGTGTATTGCGCCGTAGGCATGCGAGGCTACATTGCCAGCCGTATCCTGACGCAATCCGGCTTCAACCAAGTTTATAACCTCTCCGGCGGCTATAAGACCTACCGTTTGATGACGGAGACATTATAATTGAACGGTTATACGTTAAGACGTTAAGACGTGGAGGCGTGGAGGCGTGGAGATGAATTTCGTCTTGACGAATGCACGCAGTGCATGTCTTGACGCCTTAACGCCTTAACGAAATTATGAAATTCATTTGCACATTTGCTAATTAACTAATTTGCTAATAAAAAAAATGCCCCAAATCATCCAAATCACAGACCTCTCCCTTCCCGAACTGGAAGTTTTCTCCATGCTCACTGAGGCGCAGATGCGTCGCAGCAAGGAGAGCTTGAATGGCATTTTCTTGGCTGAAAGCCCTAAAGTGATAGAGATTGCTCTGGATGCGGGTTGTAAGCCCTTAGCCATTCTTTCAGAAAAGAAGGTTATAGAAAGACAAGGAAAGACAATCTTGGAGCGTTGCCCTGATACACCTGTATATACAGCTGATAGCAAGTTGCTTACGGAAATTACAGGTTATCATTTGACCAAAGGTATGATGTGTGCCATGAAGCGGCCTGCCGACCGGTACATGGAAGAGGTGTGTCAGGACGCCCATCGTGTGGTGGTGATGGAAGGCTTGACCAATGTGACCAACGAAGGGGCGATATTCAGGTCGGCGGCGGCTCTAGGCATGGATGCGGTGTTGCTGACACCTGAATGCTGTCATCCGCTCAACCGGCGCACAGTAAGAGTTAGTATGGGTACGGTTTTTCAGCTTCCATGGGCATTTGTTGGCAACAATCCCGAAGAATGGCCAGGTATTGGTATAGCGAAGTTGCATGCCATGGGGTTCAAGACAGCAGCTATGGCGTTAAGCGAGAATGCTGTCAGTTTGGATGATCCTGTTTTGAAATCCGAAGAAAATCTGGCCATCATTATGGGAACAGAAGGGGATGGTCTGACGGAAGAGACCATTGCCGCCTGTGATTATGTGGTGCGTATTCCTATGCGTCACGGTGTTGACTCGCTCAATGTGGCCGCTGCCGCCGCAGTGGCGTTCTGGGAGCTGGGGACAAAGTATTGATCATATAGAGGGTATCTTTAATCTTTCAGACAGCCGACAGGCACCACATACACCCCATCCCCTCTTCGATAGGCATACGGCCCAACAGCAGTCAAAACCATCTTAAAAGAAGGTGCTTTCATCCGTTGTGTGTCTATCTTCCCAGCCAAGGTGTTCAGTGTCTTAGCCCCTTCTTCAATATGCACATCACCACCCAATTTAATCTCTACCAAACCGTAACGTCCGTCACGAAGATGAACTACCGCATCGCATTCCAAGCCGTTCTTGTCGCGAAAATGACATATCTGACCATTTAATACCTCTGCATATACTCTAAGGTCACGAACACACAAGGTCTCAAAAACCAAGCCGAAAGTATTCAAATCGTTAATGAGATCGTTAGGCCCCAATCCCAATGCCGCTGTTGCAATGGAAGGGTCTGTGAAATAGTGAGTATCGCTTGTACGTATGGCGGTTTTGGAGCGGAGGTTCGGATTCCATGCTTCAGAATCTTGTCTGCAATTCTGGTTTTATATCCTGTAATCATTGTATATGAATTAAAATTATAAGACTGCAAAAAATACAAAAAAATATCAAATCGGTCGTTTGGCCAAAATTTAATCGGTCATTTGGCCAAATCAACAAAAACTATTGAAAATCAATCACAAAATCAATTACTCCCCGAAGTGAAAAAGAAAATCATCAGCTTAAGAAACCAGCAGGTGATTTTGGATGCCGACGTGGCCGAGCTAAACAGAGCTTTAAAAGAATTGAGGGGATTATCGACGAATGATGCTTAAAATGCTCGTGTGTGATATCAAAAAAAAATTACGGGAACTCTGATGAGGTTCATCGGTTATAAACGAACTTTCTCCGAATGTCGCAGTGCCATCCACTTTACCACAAGGCCAGTTACACTGAGACCTGCAAAGCAGATAGCCAACAAAAAACTGATATTCGGAAGCTGGACAGGCTGATGTAAGGGCAATGCCGTTTTCTTGAACCGATTCATGCATTAAACGTATTAAACAGGCAAAAGGTGACATCCATCAAAATATTTTTTTCAATGGCAAAGATAGGTGTTTTTGTTGGTACTGACCGCAAAAAAAAGCTGAAATTTTAAAATATTGATACATAGGAAGTTAAATAAAAAATGAAATTTAAAATTTACTTTTTGTAATTTATACTTGCTTTTTGTAAAGTTTTGTTGTATTTTTGCAGCGTCAAATTCATTAGTATTAACCCTAAAATTTTACAATTATGAGAAACACAAGATTCTTATTGCCAAGTAAATTCAAAAAGGCAGGGTGGTGGATATTCGGCATCACCCTTGCATTGATTGTCGTTTATTTTGCTTTTGAGAGCAAATGCAGTTACAGTATTAATGACATTCGGCATCTATTTGGAATGGAAAGCATAAGCAGCCATGACATTGCTTTTCTTTCTTCCTCCTTTGGTCCAAACGACGACCTTCTGCTGACATTTATAGGTGTTTTACTTATTGTAGCCGGCATTTTCATCGGCTTTTCCCGAAACAAGGAGGATGACGAATTTATCGAGCAACTCCGGTATGAATCGCTGATTCTGTCACTGTACATCAATAGCGGAGTCGTGCTGCTTTGTCTGATTTTCGTATGGGGCCTTCCTTTCTTGTGGGTGATGACCATTAACATCTTCTCCATTCTTTACGTTTTCATTTTTTGTTTTTACCTTCGTTTGTATCTTAATAAACGTTCTTTGCGTCATGAAAAACAGGATTAAGGTGGCTCGTGCGGAGATGAATATCACGCAGGGCGAATTAGCGGAAAAAATAGGGGTGACCCGCCAGGCGGTGAACTCCATAGAATTAGGCAAGTATGTTCCAAGCACACTCCTTGCTTTGAAAATGGCACAGTATTTCGGCAAGACAGTAGAAGAGCTTTTTATTCTGGAAGAAGGGGATTAATCACTATTGTTTGAAAAAATTGAAATTATCTCTTTAAACCTTAAAGGGATAATTTCGTTTTGTATTTATACTTTTGCTATTTTTGCATCATAAAATATAGTACTATGAAAAAGCTTATCGTCATTGCAATTGCGATTTTATTAACTCCCTGTCTGATGGCACAGCCAGGCGGAAATCATCATAATCACCAACAACAGCATCCAAATGCCCCTTATTCGCATCACCCTAATACTCCAAACCCACAGCATCCTGGACAAATGATTCATACCCTTTCCCTTACTGCTGAATATGGAGAGTTGTTTGTGGTGTATGTGGATGGCGACATCGTGAATAAAAAGGCGGCTTCTTCTGTGTTGGTTCAGAATCTCACCCCGCAGCCTCATGACATTTATGTAGTGTTGAAACGCCCTGTGGATAAGATCGCCATGATTAGATATCAGCCTAACATGTTGGTTGAGAATGTTTTTGTGTCGTATAATATGATGACAGGCAGATTGGAATTGAAGTCCATGCAGCCTCAATTTGTGAATCCACAAGTGCAACCTCCTCATATTTGCACTTTCGAAGAGGTGGAAAGAATGTACAATACGTTGAAAAAAGAGTCTTTTGACGAAACTCGTTTAAGCCTGGCTAAAACAATGGTTTCCAACAACAGAATGGCTGCTCACCAAATCAAGCGTTTGGCAGAGAGTTTCTCTTTCGACAGCAATAAGTTGACCTTTTTAAAGTATGCTTACACCTATTGCATTGATCAGCAGAATTATTATGAATGTGTTGATGTGCTAACCTTTTCAAGCGACAAGGAGAGCTTGTTAAGGTATATCAATAATTAGCTTGTTCGTGAGGAAATGAATATCACATAGGGCGAGTAGGGAGACAAGGTTGGGAAGGCTCACCCGTGGTCAATTTCATAGCATTATAAAAATTCGTTTCTGGCATATTATTCGCGTTATTAGTTCTACAATCAACGTTGAAAGAAGCTTGCTTCGACCTTTCTTTTTCTCTATTTCAATAAAAAATAGTACCTTTGCGTCTTCAAAATTTGCAGTGACAGAAAAGAGACGCAAGGGTGCCAGCTGTTTATTATAAATGAATGATAAACAATAATTTATGTGTATTTTGGAAGAGTAAAAGAGAGAATAAAATATGGTAAAAATAAAAAATACTGTTGGCAAAAGATGGGCAAAAATCTGCGGTTTTCTGCTGCGGAAATTGGGATGGACCAGTGTGGGCGGTATCATGGAGGGCAATAAGGCCATTGTTTTAGGAGTGCCGCATACTTCCATGATGGATTTCCCTATCTGTTACCTTTTTTATGCCCAATATGGTGTGCTGGCACATATCATGATAAAAAAAGAGTTCTTCTTTTGGCCCTTAGGACCCATTTTGCGTGCTTTCGGCGGGGTGCCGGTTGATCGGCGTAATGCCGCCGCCACGGTGAAAAGCATCATCAAGACTTTCAATGAGAATGAGTTTTTCCACCTGGCTATCGCTCCGGAAGGTACCCGCAAGCCCGTGAAAAAATGGAAAACGGGTTTCCATTTGATAGCAAGGGAAACAGGGGCCAGCGTGTATGTCGGTTATTATGACTGGGGCCGCAAGGAAATCACTGTTGGCAACAAATGGGAATTGACAGACGACCCGGCCGCTGATATGAAACGTATTCAGGAACATTATGAAACTTTAGGCCTTCAGGGCAGACATAAAGAAAATTATATAACCCATTGATGATTATATATGAGCAAGAAAACGAAGAGTCCTTATAAAGTCAGGAATAGTCACAGAGAAACCTATTGCACAACCCTTAATAAAGTTTTCAAATATACGACTACGGTCTATTGGGACCGTACCATGGCGCAGTTTGTGGATGGTGGACAGAAATACACCTATAGTAGTTTCAAAGAAAAGTGTAATATGCTGTCAACCAGATTGTCGCGTTTTGGTATTTCGGCGGGTGACCGTGTGGCCATCTTGTCGCAAAATATGCCCAACTGGACGCTGGCATTCTTTGCCACCACCGCATACGGGCGTGTTTCAGTGCCAATTCTGCCCGACAGTTCCGAAAAAGAGGTGACCAATATTCTGACCCATTCAGAAAGCAAGGTGATATTCATCTCCAAACGACTGCTGTATAAACTCAGCCAGGAATGTATCGACAAGCTGACGTTGGTGGTAGATATTGAAACACTGGAGTTTATCAAGTGCCGAAAAGAGGATTTCCGTTGTGACGGCTGGATCAAAGACCCTCAACCTGATGACTTGGCAACTATTATTTACACTTCAGGAACCACCGGGAAAGCCAAGGGCGTAATGCTGAGCCATAGGAATATCTGCCACAATCTGGTGGCCTCGTTTAAGGCGCAGCCCTGCTTCAAGAACGACCGTTTCTTGTCTATCCTGCCGATGTCGCATGCATACGAAATGTGTGTGTCCAGCTTCTATTCCATGTATGTTGGGGCCTGCTGCTACTACATTTCCAAACCTCCTACACCTTCTATCCTCTTGCCGGCCATGCAAAAGGTGAAACCCACCGTCATGCTTTCGGTGCCGCTGATTATCGAGAAAGTGTATCACAACAGTATCGTTCCCACCATCGAGAAGAGCCGTGTGCTCAAATGGATGGACCAGCATTTGCCCAGAGTTTTATACTGGCTTATCGGCAAGAAATTGGTGAAAACTTTCGGGGGCAAGCTGCGCTTTTTCGGCGTGGGCGGTTCCAAAATGGATCCCAAGGTGGAAGAGTTCTTGATTAAATGCCGCTTCCCGTATGCCGTGGGCTATGGTCTGACAGAAACCGCTCCGCTGGTGTGCAACGTGTTGGTTAACAAGAGAAAACGCTTGGGCTCCATTGGCGTGGCTTCCTATAAAGTGGATATCCGTCTCGACAATATGGATCCTAAAACGGGTGAAGGCGAGATTGTGTGCCGCGGCGACAATGTGATGCTGGGTTACTATAAAGATCCAGAGCGTACTGTTCAGGTGCTGGACGAGGAGGGATGGTTCCGTACCAACGACATCGCTACGGTGGACAAAGATGGTTATTACTACATCAAAGGCCGTTTGAACAACACGATTTTGGGTCCTTCGGGAGAGAATATCTATCCTGAGGAGATAGAGATGGTGATTAATGACATGGCCGGTGTGGATGAGTCCCTCGTGATGGAGAAGAATGGCGAGTTGGTGGCTATGGTCAAATTCGACGATAATGTGTTGAACTGGAACCAAGAGACAGAAGACCAGTGGTTTGAGAAAGCTGAGGCCTTGAAGAAATCCGTACTGGAGTTTGTCAACAAGACCGTTGGAAAGAATTCCAAGATTAACAAGGTGGAAGCCATGAAGGAACCGTTCGAGAAGACGGCTACCCAGAAAATCCGCCGTTACAAGTATAAGGAAGGTCAGGAAGGAATTGATGAGGAAGAGGAAATGCCGAAAGAAGCACTGAAAGATAAAAACTTGGAAGTGCCGGAGAAAAAAGAATAAAGCTGCCTAATTATCATGGTCCAAGGAATTTGTTGCCATTTATGTGAATCCGTATGATCGGGTAGTTCCGCAATCCAAATCTCTGTTTCCCATGCGAGTTGTTCAGAGAATTTTTAGTTTGCATAAAATATAAGGATATACAATGATACAAAACGAAATCGCTGAATTATTCTTCAAGAATAAAAAAACATTGGCCGTGGCGGAAAGCTGCACTGGTGGTTATCTGTCACATTTAATCACTTCTGTTCCGGGAAGTTCAGAGTTTTTCAAAGGTTCTGTGGTGTCTTACTCCAATGAAATCAAGCGTTCGGTGCTGAATGTGCGGGAGCTGAACCTGAAAAAACACGGCGCTGTCAGTGAATTCGTGGTGAACGATATGGCCATCAACACGATGGGCTTGTTTGATGTGGACTATAGTATTGCCACTTCCGGTATTGCAGGTCCTGGTGGCGGCTCAGAGGAAAAACCCGTAGGGACGGCATGGATTTGTGTGGCCACGACCACGCGTTTCAACGCACAATTGCACCACTTCGATCCGAATCTGAGCCGTGTGGAGATAATTCACAAGGCAGCGGAGACCGCCTTGCAGATGCTGAAAGAGGAGTTGCTAAAGGACCTCGGGGAGTAGTTTCTCCCATTGCTCATCAGTCAGTTTTGCTCCTACCGTTTCAATGATGGTGGAAGAAAGCAAGGTGGCGATTTCCCCACAACGTTCAATGTCATAATCTTTTAGCAAACCATACATAAAGCCAGCGGCATAGATGTCGCCCGCACCGTTGGTGTCGATGCAATTGGCCTTACGGGGTGCAATGACAGTGGTTTTGCCGTTGACTTTGACAATGGAACCTTTAGCGCCTAACTTGACAATGGCTACAGGGCAATATGTTGACAGAATTTCCAAAGCTTCTTCGCCTTCTTTGCCTGTGAAAGCTTTGGCTTCCTCTTCATTGGCAAAGATGATATCCACATAATTTTTGAGTATATCTTTCAGAAAATCAAGCTGTTGTTCTACGAGATTGTAGCTGCCGAAATCCATGGCCACTTTCATATTGTTTTCTTTGGCAATCTGGCAGAGTTTCAGTATCAATTCATGATTGAAAATCAGATACCCTTCGATATAAAGATAATCGTAATCCTTAAAAATATCGGGATTTAACTCGTCGGCAGTCATGGTTGCGGCGGCACCGAGATAGGTGGCGAAAGTACGCTCCGCATCAGGAGTCATGAAGGTGGTGGCGATGCCTGTGTCAATATCGGAAAACAGTAGATGCGGGGTCACATGATAGCGCTGCATTTCCTCTTGGAAGAAGCGTCCAGGTTCGTCGTCGCTGACTTTTCCGATATAGCCAGCTCCTATGCCTAAGCGTGCCAATCCGTGGATGGTGTTGGAAGTGGAACCGCCGGTAGCAGAGGCTTGTGGCATGGCCTTGATGTGCTCGTGAATGGTTCTTTTCCGCTCACTGTCAATCATTTCCATTCCGCCCTTTTCCAAAGCGAATTGCTTTAACAAGTCTTCGTTTTCCAATTTGACGATGACGTCAACCAATGCGTTGCCGATACCTACGATTTTTGCCATAATGATGTATTTTAATCCAGGTCTATATTCTCTATTGATATTTATCCCCTAACGGGGAATTGTATTATTTTAATGTACGGGATACAATCCCGTTTGTATTCTTCCGTCTCTATCGAGGCCATCCGTTGATTTCTAATCACTGACTCCTGACCCCTGAAACCTTACTTTTAACTCTTTTGGCTGAACGCCAACGCATAAATCTTAATCTGCTTGATCATCGAAACCAGTCCGTTGGAGCGGGTGGGGGAGAGGTGTTCCTTCAGCCCGATGCGGTCGATGTAATCCAGGTTGCAGTCAAGGATTTCCTGCGGAGTGCGGCCCGAAAGCACGCGGATCAGCAGGTTGATGATGCCCTTGGTAATGATGGCATCGCTGTCGGCGGTGAAATAAATCAGGCCGTCACGGTAATCGGCGTGCAGCCATACCTGTGACTGACAACCGGAAATCAGGTATTGCTCGGTCTTGTATTGCTCTTCAATCAAGGGTATTTCTTTACCCAATTCAATGATATAGTTGTACTTGTCCAACCAGTCGTCAAAAATTTCAAATTCTTCGATAATCTGCTGTTCAGCTTCTTGTAGTGTCTGTGCCATAACTTTCAAGATATAAAATGCAAAAATACGAAAAATAATTAGCAAATTAGTTAATTAGCAAATGTGCAAATTGAATTCTGAATTCTGAATTTTGAATTCTAACCCCTGACCACTGATCCCTGTCCCCTTTCATCTAATCCTTGTCATTTACAATCAGCACTCCGCTTACTGACCAGTGGCTGAAGCTGCCGCCCAAAGATTCGCCTTGTGGGATGGCGACAGTAATGGTGTGAGAGCCAGGCTCCAAGCTGCTGAGGTCGAAATAGACTGGCTGCGTAGCGGTGCCTGGGCACCAGCCGCTGCGTGAATAGTCGCTACTCGACATGCCATTCCAGAAATTGCCGCTCACGGGGTTCCATTCGCGGTAGCGGCCGCAGTCGCAACGCCAGGGGGTATAGGTGAAAGCCGGCTTTCCGTCAATTAAGATGGTGTTGGCTTTGGGAGTGAACTCGTCGCCACCATCCCAGCCACCATGGCCGGTGCTGATGTAACGCAATTTTACACTTTTAGCTTCGGGAATTTCTACTGTCACTGTCAGACTGTCGGTGGCGAAAAGCTTGCCATAATTCTGTCCCGCCATTTCTAATACATTACATGTGTTAAAGAGCGATTTGCAGAATTCGTCATCTCCTTCCCAACTGCTGTCGTCCCATAAGTCGCTGCCTGGGTATGACTTTATATCGAGGGTCACCTTGTGGCCGCCGCCATCGTAGTTGCCAATCCAAACGCCAATAATGACTTCTTTGCCTTGCAGATAGCCGCTGAGGTCGGTCACTTCTTGCTTATAATAGGTTTCATCTTCCCATTCAAGTCCATCCAATTTGACGCGATCGTTGAAATGCCCCACACCGAAAGGAGTGAAGAAACGCATCAGTTCTACAGGGGGTTGGTAATATAACACCCATTCGCCTTCTTCCCATCTTTTAAAGGCTATGCCCTGATATTTTTGTCCGTCTTTTCCCATGATGATGGGAAGTGAGTCGGGATGATTGTTGATGCCGTCAAAAAAGGTTTGTCCGAAATAGCCTTGCGGAATGACAAACACGCTTCCCGTGCGGTCGTAAGCGTCGCCGTTGCTGCGCTGGTGCAGTTCAACGAAAGTCTGGTAATGACGAGGCAGTACAGGAAGACTGATTTTTTTGAGAATCAATGTGCCTCCGGCAAAATGTAGTACACTGTCTTTCGGAATGTTCAGCGCTTCCCAGTGACTGTCTTCAATATGGTCGTTAGTCTTACCCCAGCAAACCTGTTCATCGTCGAAAATGCGGGTGGTGATGATGAGTTTTTCTTTCTTGATTTGCGACAGTTCACGGCCTGTGACACGCTGGCAATTTATATAACCGTCCCGAGAGGATTTGACACATGCCTGCTTCCAAAACTCTGTTTTGGCTAACTGCAGGTAGGTCTGGTTGTTGCGTTTGAAACAAACCACAATCCCTTTGAACCGTCCGTAGTAGGGCAGCGGATTGATGTCGTAAGGATAGTCTTGCACAAAAAACTCCAATGTGTTGCTGTTGATGTGGCAGGTGTAACGGGTGAGTTCGTTTATGCGGGCGGTGTCGTAGGCAATGTCGCCGCGACTGAAAGCGGAAACTACCTCGTAACAATCCGTTTGTTCTGTGCCGGTGAATTTCGCCAGCTGGAAGGTGCTGTCCATATCCAGATTGACAATGGTGACCTCGCGGGCATAGCCGGGCACAAAGGGTCCAGCGTCATCCTCCGAATGTATCTGATATTCAGGATAATTCAGCACAATTTTCATGAGTGAGGTGTCGATGCTTTCCCCATAATCATACACCTCGTAGGTGAAAAGGTTAGCATTTTTGGCGATTTTTACAGAATTTGGTTGTGCAATAACCATCAGGTTAAAACAACAAACAACAGCAAATAAGGATAAGGTTTTTTTCAAGAGATGTTTATTAAAGGATTAATCAATATGCCTACTGACTCAATTTAAATTCTTAGTTCTTGTTTTTCAGCACTATACTATGGCTTTATGTAGTAATCATAAATTTCTTGCAGCCGGCCGGCAGATTCCTCCAAGCCCCCCTCACGGTTGCGGACAATCCATAGTTTTTTGTGACGTTCGATGAGCGGTTTCAGCTCTTTGGCTAATTCCTGACGTTTGGTTATGGGAATGCTTTTGGTGTCGTTGCCTTTGACGTTGAGTCGCGCGATGCCAAGGTGGATACCATGTTTGGCCAAGTGAGAGGCTTGTTCCAATTCCTCGATGACAATCTTGGCATCGTGGCATTGAGGTTTGGCATGATGCAGCATTACGACTGCCGAATCAATGATTTTCTCGGCATTCCGCAAGGGAGTGATTTTCATCTCGCGGGTTTGGTAATTGCCCTTCATGGTCCATTTGTAGCGATGCAGCATCAGGTGAAAGGCATTGGCCACGCCTTCGGGAATATTGGTCACATCGCAGGCTGTGCCCAGTTTCAGCACGGCTTTGCCAGTCAATCCCGTTTTGTCTTTAAAAATATAGTGATTTAACTGAAATTCAAGTGATTTCAGTGCTGTGGTGTCCAAATTCCAGGCGTAGCTGCAGCCGATAAGCATGCCGGCATGACATACCGACAGAGGCTGCCAGTGGCCGTAATCGCCCCAATTGGTGGTGAGCATACCTTTGGCACCATACTGACGGCCATAATAAGCGGCATTGTAAATGTTGGCGAAGGCAATGCTGTTGCGGCCAATCAGCGAACGCCAGGTGGAGGTGCCAGGGCAGACATAAAAGTCCAAACCAGCGTTTTGGAAGTCGGGCAATACCTTGTTGAAGTCGTAATCTCGGTCGTAACCCCACACGAGGGCAATCATATTTTTAGGTAATTGGGGGATCAGCTCCGGATGGTTAATGACAATATCACCCCAGAACATGGTGGTGTGACCTAATTCATTCACTTCGTTGTTCAGTTTGCACAAATATTCGAGATACACATTGCCAATACCTTTTGCATCGCAAACGGCTTTGGAATTGCCCAAACCCAGCTCCACGGTTTCGTCGCAGCCGATATTGAAATACTGGCTGCTGAAATTGGGCAAAAGTTCAGCATAGAGTTCCTGCATCAGCTTGAAAGACTTGGGATTGGTGGGGTCAAGGCTGGTGAGACTGCGCTTGCCCCATTTGGTGGCGCAGTCGGTGGGACACTCGGCCAGCTCTTTGTAACGATCGTGTCGCAGCCAGTTTTCCATGTGCCCGAATGAGTTCTGATTGGGCACCAAATCGATGAAACGTTCACGGCAGTAATTGTCCAAATCGCGGATTTCTTCCGCAGTCATCGGAGAGCAGCCTTCCCAAGCGTCTTGATGGTTTTTGTAAGCAAAGGTATGTTCGATGTACAATTGGAATTCGTTGATTTTCCATGCTGCCAGCAAATCGACAATCTGGTACAGCGTTTCCATCTTAGGCACCTTGTTGCGGCTGATATCCAGCATGTAGCCACGACGCTCGAAATCGGGAACGTCATGGATGACGAGACAGGGCAGGGTAGTGTTTTCTGTGAGGGCGTATTCTATGAGTTGCAGCAGGGTGCGGGTGCCGAAAAATACCGCGGCCGGGTCGCCACCGAAGATTTCGATTTTGTCGATATGGATGCTCAAACCGTATTCCTGAGGATGGAGTTTTGGAGTAACCGTCATGCTCAGATAGGGTAATTGTTTGGATTCGTTGGGATTTAACAAGTTGTGCTGACGGAGAGACAACAGGAAATGTTGGCAGTGTCTCAGCTGCTCTTCCGACAGGTTGTTTTTCTCCCGAAGCCGTGTCAGTTCTTTCGGAATAGGGATTAAATAATCTTTTATAGGTCTATTTTGCGCTGCTGCGGACAGCGCGACGCAGAAGCAAATCAGAAGAATCAGTAATCGTTTCATTGTGGTGCAAAAAAACACAAAATAACAAAAAAAAATCGGTAATTATTGATAAGCCAGAAAAAAATTATCCACATCCACCAATCAACAAAAGAAATTCTTATTTTTGCAAATTGAAATGAAAATCTATCGTTAAACAAAATATTGAACCGACATGAAAATAGGTGAGATTGTCCATCTGATTGATGGACAAATAATAGAAGGTGAACAATACAAGGATCGTGAGATAACAAAAATATTCGCTTCCGACCTGATGAGCGATGTGCTGACTATCGATACCGACGAACAACTGCTGCTACTTACGGGCTTGTGCAACAACCAGTCGATGCGCACTTGCGAGATGTCTGACATCAAAAACGTGATTTTTGTACGCGACAAGAAGGCGACCGAGGAAATGTTGGAAATTGCCCGCGACAACGAAATGATATTGATCCAGACTCCGTATTCCATGTACCGTACGGCAGGCATCTTATACAGCAAAGAACTACCGCCTGTTTATTAAAAAGACTAAAAAATGAAATTTGAATATAAAGTTGAAGGAGGTGACTTCACCAATGCCGGTTCCACCTCCAGTATCGTAAAAAAAATGATGAAGCAATTGGGTGTGCACCCTGACATCGTAAAGCGCACTGTCGTTGCGTTGTACGAGGCAGAGGTGAATATCGTGGCCCATGCGAATCGTGGGGTGATTTATGTGGATTTGGATGAAAATAAGGTCTATATTAAGTTGGAGGACGAAGGTAAAGGTATCCCCGATATCGACCAAGCCATGCAGAAGGGCTATTCCACCGCTTCACCTGAAGTTCGCGAAATGGGCTTCGGCGCCGGTATGGGTCTGCCCAACATTAAATCCAATACTGATGAGCTTAAAATCAGCTCGGTTGTGGGCAAAGGAACTACGGTAGAAATCACCAACTACTTCAATAAATAACAGACTATGGAATCTTTTCACCACGCACTGAATTTCAAGTACGATCTCTGTATCGGCTGCTCGCATTGCACAAGTGTTTGTCCCACAGGAGCCATCCATATTGAGAACGGTTCTCCTGTGCTGGACACGAACCGCTGCGTTGACTGTGGGCGATGCTATTTGGCTTGCCCAGTGAACGCTATTTATATTGAGCAGGATGACTTCCAGACCATCTATAATTACAAGTGCCCCGTGGTGTTGATTCCTTCCATTTTCAGTGCGCAGTTTCCTGAAAAAATCAGTCAGTGTGCCATCCTTTCCGCCATTTATCACTTGGGGTTCAAGTATGTGTATGAGGTGGAGAAAAGTGTGGATCTGATGAAAGAAGTTATTAAGGAACAGATACTTAGTAAAGAGCGGGAAAAACCTATCATCTCCTCTTTCTGTCCTGCTGTCGTGCGTCTGATTCAGGTGAAATATCCCTCTTTGGTGCCCAATATCTTGCCTGTGCGCACACCTTTGGATTTGACCACCTTGTACATCCGCAAGCGACTCACCGATCAAGGTATTCCCGCTGAGGACATCGGCATTTTCTATGTGACTCCTTGTGCCGCAAAAATTGCCGCCGTGAAGAGTCCTGTGGGTGAAGAAAAAATGCCCGTGGAAGGCGTTATTAATATGAACTACCTGTATAACAAGGTTTTTCGTGTGATAAAAGAAGGTGTTTACAAGTTGCGAGAAGATGAATTTGACTTCCATCCGATTTCACAAAACAGTCTGTATTTTACCTTGACGGGTGGAGAAATTAAAGATATGGAAGTGGGACGAAATTTGGCGATAGACGAGATTCACAATGTATCTGAATTCTTGGAGAAACTTGAGGATGAGGACATCGACAATATCGACTATCTGGAATTGCGCGCCTGTGACGAAAGCTGCGCGGGAGGCATTCTGTGTGCTGGCAACCGTTTCCTGATTGAGGACCGCCAGAAAAAGCGTGCCCAGGGCAAGCCCAAGACGGTTACTCCTGAAGAGAATAAATTGCTGAACTATTTCCCCTATTTGCGTGAGAATTTGAAAGTCGGAAAGGTGGCCCCACGTTCCATGGACAAATTGGATGATAATATCGCCGTGGCCATGAGAAAGATGAAGAGATCGTTTGAAATCAACGAGGATTTGCCGCAAGTAGATTGCCGTATTTGCGGTTACCAGACCTGCAAAGCCTTTTCAGAGGCCATAGTCAACAACGAGGCTGATGTGCGCCAATGTATTTTTGTTCAGCGCATTCTGGAGCAAACCGACAAGCTCACCACCCCCGAAGCGTTAAAGCTAATGCTCAAAGTATGGGGCGAAAAGAAAATCGAGAAGCACAGCATCAAACACCTGGATTTGGAGTAAATTTTTAAATTCCTTCCGAGCAGATTGTTTATTATTGTTAAAACCAAACTGATGATTAATTATATGATTGATTATCAGTGTTTTTTATTTTATTCACAAAGATTGTATAAAATAAAATTATATTTATTTTTGTCGAAAGATTTATAATGAATATTGATAATTGTGACAATTATTATCAAGGTTGAAAGTAAAATCATTATGTTGAGAGACCAGCAGTTGATATAGAATACCGAATTGGCAGAATTTTATGGCGCGGAAACAAAAAAAATCGTGAACTTGTATTTATTCGATTCTTGGGTTCTCGGCCAACCCGCACAACAAATAAAGAAAGCCCACGATTACTCGTGAACGTTTCTCATTTTTCTTTTTTGTTGTACGTAAGAAATTGCCGAAATTTCAGAATCGAAAAGAAAAAAGCAAAAACGCTTTATCTCAATATGTTAAATTATTCGTTTTTTTGTTTCGATAGGCGATGGTTTGATGTTAAGTCGTTGATGATTTCTGTTTGCAAAAATAATAAATTTACTGAAACAAACGAATTTGTAGGGAAAAATATTGGAATAAGAAATGTAAATACCTGAGAATCATTTATTTGATTTTTTTCAATAAGCCTTTGTTCTCAGGTTATCCTTAAAATCAACATATTAAAGCATAAAATACTTTTTTGTACTGTTTTTTTTCGTACCTTTGCACCCTAATTTAAGGAGGCATTATCGGACTTCGTGTCTCCTTGAAAATACAGGCAAAAAGGAGTCCCCTACTAACAAAAAAATTAACATGGATAAAATTAAATCGTTAGCAGATTTGAAAAAGAAGAGAGAAGAACTCCAATCTAACCTCAAGCTGCGCGAAAGCGGTGACAACGTGGAGAACATGATCCAGATTAAAGTCGCCATGGCTACTTGCGGTATTGCTTCAGGTGCAAAACAAGTGATGGAAACTCTCATCGAAGAATGCAACAAGAAAAATGTTCAGGCTGTTGTCACACAGACCGGTTGCATGGGTTATTGCTATGCAGAACCTACCGTTGAAGTGAAAAAACCAGGTGCTGATCCCATCGTGTTTGGTTATGTAAATCAGGCCAAAGCCGTTGACTTGGTAGATAAATACATCCTCAACAATGAGTTGCTGGAAGGTATCATTCCTGTTAATTACGAAAAAATAGATAAATAAACAATAAGGAGGTTTTTCAATGTCAAATTACAAGTATCACATATTGATTTGTGGCGGTACAGGATGCCATGCGTCTGAAAGTGCCAAAATCAAAACGAATTTTGAAACTATTTTAGCAGAAAAAGACCTGGTCAACGACGTGCAAGTGATTGGTACCGGTTGCTTCGGCTTCTGCGAGAAAGGCCCTATCGTTAAGATTCTGCCCGACAACACTTTCTATGTTCAGGTAAAACCTGAAAACGTGGAAGAAATTATCAACGAGCACATCATCAAGGGGCGTAAAGTGGAACGCTTGCTGTATGTTGACCCCAAAACCCAGCAGCACAAGGAAGACTCCAAACACATGGGCTTCTACAAGAAACAGATGCGTATCGCTCTGCGTAACTGCGGTTTCATCAATCCTGAAAACATCGACGAGTACATTGCCCGTGACGGTTACAAGGCATTGGCAAGTGTTTTGGAAAGAAATGATCCCGAAGGCACTATCGAAGATATTAAGAAATCAGGTCTCCGCGGTCGTGGTGGCGCTGGCTTCCCCACAGGTATGAAATGGAGCCTCTGTCGTCAGAACAGCGCTGACCAGAAATACATGATCTGCAACGCTGACGAAGGTGACCCGGGTGCATTTATGGATCGTTCCATCCTGGAAGGTGACCCGCACACTGTCATCGAAGCTATGGCTATCGGTGGTTTCTGTATCGGTGCCACCAAGGGTTTGATTTATATCCGTGCCGAATATCCGCTGGCTATCCACCGTTTGCAGGTGGCTATCTCCCAGGCTCGCGAAATCGGTCTGCTCGGTCCCGACATCCTCGGTTCAGGCTTCGATTTCGACATCGAATTGAGATACGGTGCTGGCGCATTCGTATGCGGTGAGGAAACCGCTCTGATCCACTCCATGGAAGGTATGCGTGGTGAACCTACTTTCAAACCACCATTCCCCGCCGTTCAGGGTTACTTGAAGAAACCCTCTAACGTGAACAACGTTGAGACCTTCGCTAACATTCCCGTTATCATCAACAAGGGTTGGGAATGGTTCAGCTCAATCGGAACAGAAAAATCAAAAGGTACGAAGGTGTTCGCTTTGGCCGGTCAGATCAACAACGTCGGTTTGATCGAGGTTCCTATGGGTATCACCCTTCGTGAAATCATTTATGAAATCGGTGGCGGTATCAAGGGCGGCAAGAAATTCAAAGCCGTTCAGACCGGTGGTCCTTCAGGCGGTTGCTTGACCGAGAAGTTCCTCGATACTCCTATTGATTATGAAAACCTCGTGGCAGCAGGCTCTATGATGGGTTCTGGCGGTATGATTGTTATGGACGAGACTTCCTGTATGGTTTCAGTGGCCAAGTTCTATTTGGACTTCACCGTTGAAGAGTCTTGCGGTAAGTGCTCTCCCTGCCGTATCGGTAACAAGAGAATGTGCGAAATTCTCGACAAGATTACCAAAGGTCATGGTACCATGGAAGACCTGGACGAACTGCGTAACCTCGCCCACGTTATCAAAGACACAGCTCTCTGCGGCTTAGGACAGACTTCTCCCAACCCCGTATTGTCAACCATCGACAACTTCTGGGATGAATATGTTGCCCACGTTGTGGATAAGAAATGCCCCGCCGGTCAGTGCAAGGCTCTGAAACAGTATGTTATCGATCCTGACAAGTGTAAGGGATGTACCGCTTGCGCAAGAAATTGCCCAGTTAACGCCATCTCCGGCACAGTGAAGAATCCGCACGAAATCGACCAGAAGGCTTGTATCAAATGCGGCACTTGCTATGAAAAATGTAAGTTTAACGCAATTAGTATAATATAAAAAGCACATAATCAATGGATACAGTAAAATTAACAATAGATAATAGAGAAGTTGAAGTGCCGAAAGGTACAACTATTCTGAAAGCCGCTCAGAAACTGGGTATCGATATTCCTACCCTCTGTCATTTTGAGCTGGAAAATCTGCATGTTCACAACAGACCAGGCGGATGCCGTATTTGCGTGGTTGAGGTGGAAAAACGTAGAAACCTCGCTCCTGCCTGCGTTACCGAATGTATGGAAGGCATGGTGGTGAAAACCAACTCCATCCGTGTAATCAATGCCCGTAAAACCGTGTTGGAGCTGATCCTCAGCGACCACCCGGCAGATTGTTTGCAGTGCGCCAAGAGCGGCAGATGCGAATTGCAAGACCTTGCTGTCCGCTTCGGTATCCGCGAAAATCCTTATATCGGAAGCAATCACGAAATGTCAAGCTATCAGGTGGAAGTTTCTCCTTCCATCATCCGCGATATGAACAAGTGCGTTATGTGCCGTCGTTGCGAAATGATGTGTAACGAAATGCAGACCGTGGGTGCCCTGTCAGCTATCGAACGTGGTTTTCCGGCAGTGGTCTCCACCGCTTTCAACCAGCATCTGGATCACTCACCCTGTACCTTCTGCGGTCAGTGTGTGGCAGTATGCCCCGTTGGTGCTTTGACCGAGGTTGACCATACCTCCAAGATCATCCGCGCTATCGCTGATCCTACCAAGAAGACCGTTGTACAGGTGGCTCCCGCTGTGCGTGTGGCCCTCGGTGAAGAATTCGGTATGGAACCCGGTTCTATCGTTACTGGCAAGCTGACCGCCGCTCTGAAAGCTCTCGGTTTCGACTATGTATTCGATACTGACTGGAGCGCCGACTTGACCATCATGGAAGAAGGTACCGAGCTCATCGGCCGTCTGACCAAATATTTGGCTGGCGACAAGAGTGTTCCGCTTCCCATCCTCACTTCATGCTGCCCCGCTTGGGTAAAATTCTTCGAACACCAGTTCCCTGATATGTTGGATCTTCCTTCAACAGCTAAATCACCGCAGCAGATGTTCGGCGCTATCGCCAAATCATATTTCGCAGAGAAGATCGGTTGCAAGCGCGAGGACATGATCAGTGTATCTGTGATGCCCTGCTTGGCCAAGAAATACGAAGTTGGCCGTGATGAGTTCAAGGTGAACGGTAATCCTGATGTGGATTATTCAATCTCTACTCGTGAGTTGGCTCGCTTGATTAAGTTGGCTAATATCGACTTCACCGCTCTTCCGGATGAGAAATTCGACAGTCCTCTTGGCGAATCAACCGGTGCCGCTGTTATCTTCGGTACCACTGGTGGTGTAATCGAAGCCGCCGTTCGTACCGCTTACGAAGTGATTACTAAGAAACCTCTCCCGAAGATCGACTTCGAAGAACTCCGTGGTCTGGAAGGTGTTCGTTCGGCTACCGTTGATGTTGACGGCCTGAAACTGAACATCGGTATCGCTCACGGTCTGGGCAACGCCCGTAAGTTGTTGGAAGACATCAAGGCAGGTAGGAGCCAGTTCCATGCTATCGAAATCATGGCATGTCCTGGTGGTTGTATCGACGGTGCCGGTCAGCCTCAGCACCATGGTAATAGTGATATTATCAAGGCTCGTTGGGAAGCTATCTACCGTGCCGATAGAGAAATGCCTATCCGTAAATCTCACGAGAACCCGTCCATCCAGGCTATCTACAAAGAATATCTGGGCGAACCTTGCGGTCACAAGTCACACGAATTGTTGCACACGCATTACTTCGACAGACAGACCACCGTGGAAGTGGATGTGGACAAAAAGTAATTAGTAATCAAGAAAAATTCAGAACAATGGATAAGAAGATAATTGTAAAAATGAAAAAAGAAGTTCGGGAGAAAATTGTTGAAATTTGCAACCGCTTCAATAACAATCCCGGCGAATTGATCAATGTTTTGCACCAAACGCAGGACTATTTAGGCTATCTGCCCGCCGAAGCTCAGGAACTGATTGCCGAATGTCTGCACATTCCTACGGCCAAGGTTTATGGTGTGGTTTCCTTCTACGCTTTCTTCACCATGACTCCGAAAGGCAAATACCCCATCTCCGTATGCTTGGGTACCGCATGCTACGTTCGTGGCGCAGAGAAAATCCTCGACGCATTCAAGAAGGAATTGGACCTCGAAGTGGGCCAAACCACTTCCGACGGCATGTTCTCATTGACTTGCTTGCGTTGCGTGGGTGCTTGCGGTCTGGCTCCCGTTGCCATGGTCGGTAACAAGGTTTATGGCCGTTTGGCTCCCGCTGATGTGAAAAACATCGTGAAGGAGTTCAAGGACTTGGAAGCAGCCAACGCCTAATTGCCTGTATGAATCAAAAGAAAAAAGGCGAGTCGTATGGCTCGCCTTTTTTTATCATTAATCGTACTAAGAATTGTTTTTATTTTTGCTTGGGTAAAAGCATAATCTCATGGTGGAACTCTCCCTTACCACTTATATGAATATTCTCGTCTTTTTCTTGTAGTCAGCGTATTCTGACTTATTCTGCAGTTGGCGTTTTTCCATCAGGGGAATGCTGATGAAGCAGAACAAGCAGGTGTTCAGCACTGCTCCAATGAGCCACCACCAGTTGTGGGTAATGTCGGGTGTGACGGACAGAAACATGAAATATACACCCCACCACATCATGATTTCCCCCAGATAGTTGGGATGGCGGCCATGTTTCCAAAGCCCTACATTGCATACTCTTCCGCGTTTTTCTTTGATGAAACAGTGTATCTGATGGTCGGCCACCAATTGCAGGGTGACACTGCAAAAACACAGCAAACAAGCTAAAACAGTGAATATATTGGCATCTCCACCATATTCTATCAGCTTGAATCCGGGTATCATTACCATGAACACAACCAGTGTCGGCATCATGTTCAGTCCAAAGAAGTTAATTAACTGAAACACAAAAGGTTTCTGGCTTGTCCTATATTTGGTGTAACGCCAGTCTTCGGCATTGAGATTCTTGAAAGTGTAGGCCCAGTTGCCTGTCAGGCGGATACCCCAAATCCATACGGCTGTCAGTAAAAGTATTGATGAAAGGCTGCCATTGCCCTGTTCGATGGCCCATGAGGTGAGCATTATGGGCGGTGCCACGCTCCAATAGGGGTCATATACCGACACATTTTTAAATGCCAAGCCGAAAAACCATACGAAAATGGTGGCTACAATGTCGGCGGTAAGCATTCGACAAAGGTAATGCCAATCTGTTATGCAAGAACATTTATACACAGCGTATCCGACGAAAAAGGCGGCTATGTATGTGATTGAAATGATTAGAAAACTTGCGGTTCTGGATGCTTTGACCCTACCTAAGAATGATTGTGAACTCATTATGTAATATGTTTATTATTAATGTTTTATTTGTGAATCATAAGTTCTTATGCTCCTTGTACAGATTTGGCCAGGCTGTGTGCTTCTGTTAAAAATTCTTCTCCGCTCATTTCTTTCAGGAACATCAATCCATGGGTTGCTCGCAGCTTGGGATTGGAATTCTGGAAAAAATAGGGTTTGCCTAAAAGCAGTTGCACGGATTGTAATTGCTCAACCCATATATTTTGAGCCAGATTACTGAATTTTCCATCCAATTTGTAACTTGGGAAAGAGGCTTCAACTTGACTTAGATAACAATTGGAGAAAGCTTCATTGAATGCGTTTATGTCATTGAGAGAAACAGGTACTATATGTGTTGCTTCCGCGGGATGGAATTGATACCAGACATTACGATAACCCCATATTTTCAGCTGTGAAATATCTTGCTCTTTACCCCATTCTTTGATAGCTTCTGCGAGGGTCTGCAATACTTTATAATGTGTATCAGGTCCACTGCCTTCGGGGTCGAATGCCAAAGAGATAATGTCTGGTTTAATGGTTCGGAGTTCTTGTAGAATAGGTAATACATCCCGTTGTGAATCTGGTTTCTCTGTAAACATATCACCTTTGTAGAAACCTAATCTCAAGTGATGGACATGATCTTCCATCATGCCGAAATGACCCCATACCAGCTCCTCCTCAAATTCACGAATCATGCCTTTCAGCCTTTGGATTTCAACAGGCATTTTTTGTCCGTCGTAACAGGAACGCGTGAAAGCAATAAGTTCTTCGATTTTTTTATCCAACTCTTCCACTGATTTCAATTGCCATATTTCCACCATGTTTCTTACCATCCTGTGGGCAAAACCGCGCAGAAACTCCTTGTACTGCCGAGAGGCAATCTTGATCAGCGAATGATAAACGTCTTTCACCCTCTTCATTTTATAACCTTCAGTAAAGAAATTCGCATAATATACCATTTGTATGTCTCCTTGCCGCAATAGTTTCAGGGTATTGCTCAGATGCTGAATCAAAAAAGTATTGGTAACTGCATTGAAACCGGAAGTCATGATGGAAAAATACAATTGGTTTGAGTTATCGTTGGCGATATGGCTCAAATATGGCAACATGCCCAAAAGTATGTCGTCATGGTGGGGAGCGGTATTGTAAATCACTTTGTCGTGAACAGGAGCCATGCCTTTGTCTATTTTCTTGACGATAGAATCAATGCTGTCTTGTATGGATTGCAGGCACAAGTTAGGTATATGCTTGCAATAAGAATCATTTTGCAGGTCTTCAAACTTCAGCTTGTCGCTGAATTTATCTATTTTCTTACATAAATCAATTATGGCTCTGTCACTTTTCTCCTGATTCCAAGCTGTGTTTATATAATATTGATATACAGAGTTTTGTAATAGTGATGTAGCGCCTTTTGTCAGATAAAAACGCGCATTTGCCATATTTGACAATACGGAGGCTGGATACTTGTTGGAAGGTTTTTCCTCAAGTGCCTGCTGAATTACTTCGGCTTTGGCCTCTCCGGCTGCATAAATGATGACGACAGCATCTTGATTGAAACAGAGGGTGCTAAGGCCTATGGTTATCACAGGGCGGAAGCGTGATACTTCAATGCCTCCCAAGTCGCTGGCGGCTACCGCCTGGGTCTCAAAATTGGTTTCAGTGAGCCTTGTGGTGGAGAAGAAATCACTGCCCCGTACGTTTGAGGCGATGTGCCCATCTGGACCGATTCCACCCAAATAAAATCCAATACCACCTAATTCCCTGATTTTTTGTTCGTAACGACAACACCATTCATCAATCAAATAGATAGATTGTTGTTGCAGTTTTTCTATCTCGGTTTTGGCCTCACGATAGCGTAGAGATAAATCAACCTTGTGCTTAGGAAATATATCCTGGTATGATTTTCCTTTTGCCAAAGGAATCTCATTGCAGTTGATAAATAAACCTTTGGAGGCGTCCAGACCGAATCCTTCTACATAATATTTCTGCACGTAATTATAATAACTATTGTGTTGGATTGGATTAATGGGATAAAATTCCTCCGCTTGAACAAAATGCAATCCCGAAAAAACAGGTTTTTTTACCACCTGCAAACCATGGTTTTGTCTGAATTTTGCTCCTCCTTTTGTATCCCATTCCGCTAGTATCTTTTTAAGCCAGACAATAAAATGTTCGGAGGTTTTTCCAGTAGGTAAACTGATGACACCATCTGGGTTCTCTGCAGTCCACTCTATAAAACGCAAGGCTGTGAGTAAGCCTAATTCGGGACTGTTTTCAGTAGTAATATATGGTATGTTTGTAGGGAAAAGAGGGTGGTCATTTTTATTGAAGAAATGTTCCACAGATGAGAGGATGGTCATTATTATTTTTCTTTTGATTGGTTTGTTGTTAATGAAAAATCGGGCAAAGGTACTATTTTTTTCTTTTCGTGAGAGAATAAAAGATATGTATTTTTCCTCTGTGTTTTTTTGGACGCACGCGGTGCATCCTTTATAAAAAATTTTTTTGTCTGTGTGTAATTCGAGGATTTTATGTAAATTTGCTTTATGTTTTTCTGGCCGCATTCGGAACGCCCCTATGGTGGAATTTAATGGTCTTCGTAAAATTATATAAAATGACAGAAAAAGAACAGATATACGAGTCGTTGTATAAACAAATCCAGGCTTTGATTGAAGGTGAGCAGGATGAAATTGCTGTAATGGCTAATGTGGTGGCCTTGATTCACGAAACTTTCCATTTTTGGTGGACGGGTTTCTATCGTGTGATAGGACAGGAATTGGTATTGGGGCCATTTCAGGGACCAGTGGCTTGCATGCATATCAAGTATGGTCGCGGGGTTTGTGGTACGGCGTGGCAGGAGCAGTGTAGCATTGTGGTGCCTGATGTGGAGCAGTTCAAAGGACATATTGCGTGCAGCAATGCCTCTAAAAGCGAGATAGTTGTACCCGTGTGGCGTAACAATGAGATAGTTGCAGTTTTGGATGTTGATAGTGAGAATTTAGCCACTTTCGATGACATTGACCGTATCTGGCTGGAAGAAATTGTCGCCTGCATTTTTCCTGAAAACTGAAAAATACGTTCGTATGAAAAAAATATCACATTAATTGATTTGTTTGTTTAAAAAGTGTAATTTTGCAAATTGATAAAAAAAGTTCTTTCATTGAAGTTAAAAAAAATCATTAAAATGAAAAAAACGCTTAATTTTTCTATGAGTTTATTTATTCTGCTCATATTCGTTTCTTGCGAGCGGCATATTCCTGCCGGCAAACTGCCACAGCCGGCGCAGACTTTTCTGGCGCAGACTTTTCCGGGCACTAATGTACTTTCTGTGGAAAGAGACGGTCTCAAATATGATGTTTATCTTATGGACGGAACCAGTCTTGAATTCCGTCATTCCGGAAACTGGCATGAAGTGGATTGCCAGAAGAAACCTGTGCCGGAAAACATTATTCCGATGCCCATCCAAACCTATGTAACCACCAATTTTCCTCTTTGCTTTGTGGTGAAAATCAAACAGGAACGTCGAGGGTATGAGGTGGAACTGAGCAATGATTTGGAGCTGAAATTTGATAAGAATGGTAACTTTGTTTATGCTGATTAATCAGAAAAAAATTAATTTGAAATCAAAAATAATAATTTAAAATTCTTAATTATGAAAAAAATCATTTTTGTAGTGGGCATGATTTTGTTTTGTGCTTTGAGCGCAGTAGCTCAGGATCGTGTGATCACGTTTGATCAATTGCCTAAAGGATCGCAGGACTATATCACGAAATATTTTGGCAAGGAGGCTGTGATCCATGTGAAAATTGACGATGAATCGTATGGTTTTGAATACGAAGTTTATCTCAAAACTGGAGCCAAGGTAGAATTTAATAAAAAAGGAGAGATGAAAAATGTGGACTGCAACCATAGCAGAGTACCGGATGTCATACTCCCTTCACAGGTGCTTACTTTCGTTAACAACAATTATCCGGGAGCTTTTGTGACAGAGTGGAGCAAGAAACGCACCAATTGGAAAGCGGAGCTGAACAATGGTATAGATTTGTATTTCAACAACGAATACCAGCTTGTCGGCATTGACGATTAAACAAATAAATGAACATACAAATTTTATAAGGAAAAGATACGGACGAACGCCGTGTCTTTTTTTTTATGGGCACAAATGCATATTAACTTTTGCTAATTTATCAATTGAAAATTTTTGTATTTTTGCCGCTGATTTTTCGGTGAGCGGTTTTCGTTACGAAAATCGCGAGAGGGAAACAGGTGAGAATCCTGTACAGTACCCGCTGCTGTAAGTTTCAGCGAACCGGGAACACTCCGCAAGCCACTGTTGAGCACATCAATGGGAAGGCGAAGTTCCAGGTGAAACAAGTCAGAAAACCTGCCGAGGAACCACAAAAAGTGAACAGCTTCGGGAGGTAGGCTTACACATAAAAGATTTATTATCAAAGAATCTCTTTGTATCCTTTCCCAAGCATAGGCACGAATTTTTATTGTATAACTTAAAAATATAATGCTTATGAAAAAAATCTTATTCTTTTTGCTTGTGTTAGCAAGTTTTACGCTATCTGCACAGAATGCCCAGATGTGGGAATTGATGCACAATACCCAGCCTTCACGTAATGTGACCGATGTGCCAGCCGAGAACATTCAGTTCTGGGTGGGCAGTGGCAGCAATGAGGTGGTGGCCGCCTTCTTCTTCTGTGCCAATCCCGCTGTCGGTATTGCTTACGGTTACCGTTTTGATGGTACGGCTACAATTCTTGACATGTGGAGTGCCATTAATGCGGCTGATCCAAATTTCACTTTTACATATAGTGGTCCTTCTGTTACAGGTTGTGCTTACAATAACGGCACAATCATTTGTCCGAATGTGGGTGGAATGTTAATGTACACTGTTAATGGAAGTTTTTCAAGTGGCCTTTCTGATCCTCTAGTTGATGGTGATTATTTTGAAATGTGTGAGTGGGGTGACTGTACGCTTCCTGTTACTAATATTTATTATCCTGTGGATCCAAGCACTCCTACCGCTGTTGACGCGACTATCGATGCTGACGACATTCTGTATTGGGTGGGAGAAGGTAGCAATGATGTTGTTTTTATAGTCAACTGGTGCGACACCGCCATCGCCATGGCCTGGGGTGTGCATTTCAACGGTGACAGCATTTTGGTTGCTGACATTTTGGACACCATTTTGGCTTACGACGACCGCTTCGATTATGATATCGATAACGGATGGGTAAATGATCTCATTTTTGTAAATGAAAATGATTCGTTATCTCTTCAGGGTAGCTACTTCATGTACAATGTGAATGGCGAAAATGCTTCCGGTATAAATTTACAGTATGTGCAGAACGGCGATTACATCAAGTTCGGTGATGAAATGTGCGGTTTCCACGATGAAAGTTGGGTTTTTGTTTGGAACACCCCCATTGTCCCCGTTCCCGTTCCTCAGACCACCCCTGAACTTCCTGATGACGCCACCATTTCTGCCGATGACGTTTTGTACTGGGTGGGCGAAGGCAGCAGCGATGTGATTTTTATCATCAACTGGTGTAACCCTGGCAATGCCTTGGCTTGGGGTGTGCATTTCAACGGTGACAGCATTTTGGTTGCTGACATTTTGGACACCATTTTGGCTTACGACGACCGCTTCGATTATGATATCGACAACGGATGGGTAAATGATCTCATTTTTGTAAATGAAAATGATTCGTTATCTCTTCAGGGTAGCTACTTCATGTACAATGTGAATGGCGAAAATGCTTCCGGTATAAATTTACAGTATGTGCAGAACGGCGATTACATCAAGTTCGGTGATGAAATGTGCGGTTTCCACGATGAAAGTTGGGTTTTTGTTTGGAACACCCCCATTGTCCCCGTTCCCGTTCCTCAGACCACCCCTGAACTTCCTGATGACGCCACCATTTCTGCAGATAATGTCATGTATTGGGTGGGAAATGGCGAAAACGAAGTGGTATTTGTTGTGAACTTCTGTAATCCGGAAGCGGAAGCTCTGGCATGGGGCGTGCGTTTCTCTGGTGAGAGTGCCATAGTGTCGGATATTTTCCATACTATTGAATTATATGATGAACGTTTTGCGGTTGAAGGCACAAGTTTTGTCTCCAATATCACTTTTGCGGACGGCATTCATGACAACTACACTACAAGCATGTACTGGATGTATAATGTCAATGGGGTTACAGCTTCAAATTACGCTGACCAGCAAGAGGTGCATCATGGTGATGTTATTAAGTTTGGTGATGCTGCATGCGGCATCATTACTGATTCTGTAATGTACACTTATGCTTGGACAACTCCTATTCAGCCCGTAGAGTTGCCCGCTGCTTCAACAGAGGTGTTCGATGGTATCGTTGGTACTGAAGGTTGTCAGGCTATCAGGTTTGACAATGAGGCTATCTTAGGCTGGGCAACTTCTTGCGTGGTGACCCGTGGTTATCAGAATATTGAACAAGCAGGTGCTTTAGCCAGCTACGGCACAGACAATGATGCTGTTGGCCCCTCAAGCGAAACAACTGATGCTGGAGTGGTGAGTTTGGGCGATGCTGGTTATGCTGTCCTTACTTTTGGTATGCCGATCAGCAATGGTGAAGGTTATGATTTCGCTGTTTTTGAGAATGCTTTGAACAATACTTTCCTCGAGTTGGCTTTCGTGGAAGTAAGTTCCGATGGTGAACATTACTATCGTTTCCCCTCTGTGTCAAATACTCAGACTACTCAGCAAATTGGCAATACCGGTGGTGTTGATGCCACTAATTTGCATAATCTGGCTGGCAAATATAAAGTAGGCTGGGGTACTCCTTTCGATTTGGAAGAACTGGATGGCTACAGCAATCTGGATATCAACAATGTAACCCATGTGCGTGTTGTGGATGTGGTGGGCAGCATTAATCCGCTGTATGGCACTACCGATAAGAATGGTCATTTGATCAATGATCCTTATCCGACAGCTTTTAACAGCAGTGGTTTTGACTTGAGTGGTGTGGCCGTGATGAATGGCTGGACTCCTACTGCCGTCAACAATTATCAACAGGAAGTCAGCTTCATGGCCTATCCTAATCCCTGCCAGAAAGTGCTGAATGTGAATAATGTTACCGTGAATGAACCCGTTTCCTTGTTCAATGCCATGGGTCAGCATATTTGGAGTGGCATGACCCAGGACACTCAGTTCCAGCTTGACATGCAGTCCTATCCCGCTGGCATGTATATGTTGCAGATAGGTACTCAGATGACGAAAATCATCAAAAAATAACACATTGCAGTAGAGACGTGCCATGGCGCGTCTCTACCATTTATGTGGAGATTTGTGTAATTTAAGTTGTTGAAAGGGGCATGAAATTTGGTCATGCCCTTTTTATGTTATGGTTCGTAACCATTTTGTTTCTGTAGAGATGCACGGCCGTGCATCTCTACAAATTATGAAATCAATGCTATGAATTTCGCCATTTTCTCACGATTGGCTTCCACCTCCTGAAAAAAACGCAGTTGATTACGTGTACGCACGAGATTGTGTTCAGGATACTTGATTTTATAATAGGTATCGCCATTAAGATAGTCAGTTAGGAAACGTACGGCTTGCATCATGGGAAACAAGGCCACAGCATAGGGTAGATGTTCTCGTTCTACGGGGGTAAGGAAGGATGAGGTTGATTCCAAAAAGCCTCGTGAGAAAGCTTCAAAAATATCCCAACGGAAAGTTATTTTGTCCAAATTGGGAGAGTCTTCGGGCTGGTTGTTGGCGGCGGTACGTAGAAAGTCGCCATAGTCGGAGAAAATATAAGCTGGCATTACGGTATCAAGGTCAATGATACAGAGTACGTTACCATTGCGGTCAAAGAGCATGTTATTCACTTTCGTGTCGCAATGGCAGATTCTTTTGGGTAACAATCCTTGGCGGTATAATCTTTCAGCCAGACACATTTCATCGGCATGAGCTTCAATGAGTTCCAATTCTTTGCTCACTTCTTTCACACGTTCAGCCATATCATTGGCAACAGCTTGGTGCAATTGGTGGAGGCGCAACTCCATGTTGTGAAAGTCGGGAATGGTTTCGCCCAAGGGCTCGTTGAGGTCGATAAGTTGCTGTTGGAAATGACCAAAAGCCAGTCCGCAGTCATAGCTGCTTTGGGGTGTTACCTCTTCTACAGTGAGCGTATCGGCAATATAAATACTGAGACGCCAATAATTTTGACCGTCAAAGTGATAGGTTTTTCCGCTAGCAGTGGACACGAAATGTAGTACCCGACGGTCAATATCAGTAAAATTCTCAGCTTGCAGTTTGCGGCGTAGATGATCAGTCACAACTTCGATATTGTGCTGCAACATCTCTACATCGGTAAAAATTTGATGATTAATGCGTTGCAGCACAAAGTTGGGCTTTTCATCCTCCTTGGTTCTGACAATATAGCTATCATTGATGAGCCCCTTGCCCAAAGGAGCAATCGAAGCAACGGTTCCTTCAATTTGGAAATGCTGTACAATCTCTATCAAATCCTTGCTATTCATTGCTTCCACAATATAAGATAATTAGCACATTAAAATCATTTGCTAATTAACAAATTAACTAATTTGCTAATTAAAATCAGCACATTAGCACATTTTGAGCACGGAGTGCGAAACTCTCCTAATTTTGGGCGAACGCATAGCTAAACCCCTTCACCTTGTTCCATGCTCCACGGGTGAAGTCGGGGATGGCGACGGGGGCAGAGCCGTTCTCTAAAGAGATGCGTGTCAGCGGGCCGAGACAGCACCATTCTGCCATATCGTAAACGTCCATATCGAGCGGTAGTCCGTTTTGCAGGCAATAGATTAAACGATAATCCATGATGAAATCCATGCCGCCGTGTCCACCTATGCGGCGTGCCGTTTCTTCCAATTCTTTCACAAATGGAGGCAGGTACTTTTGCAACATGGCCTGACAAAGCTCGGCAGGCAAGGCCGAATGGGCATTCAGGTTCTGGTAGTCGGCAGTCTCACTTTCGTCAAGTTGACCTGAGCGGAACAGCAGCTGGTTAACGGGATATTTGCTGGCATAACCATCAGAGCCCACCACCTGGTACATGCGGCTGTAGGGACGCGGAGTCAGCACATCATGCTGGATGAGCATGGTCTTGCCATTAACTGTGCGTATAAGCGTAGAGGTTTGGTCTCCATTTTGGAAATCGGTGCAGTCTTCGCCTGTTTGTTTTTTCACCACCTTGGGACCATTATACGGTTTCGTGTCCATGGCCACCAGGTATTCCATGCGGTCACCACGGTGGATGTTCAGTACTTGGCAGTCGGGACCTATACCATGGGTGGGGTAGATGTCGCCGCGGTTCTTCATATTGAAGTCCAGACGCCAGTTGTTCCAGTATTCTGGCCAGAAATCGTCGAGATTGTGCAGGTAGGAGCCTTCCACGTGCAACACCTCGCCGAAGAGTCCCTGTTGGGCCATGTTCAGTGTGGCAATCTCGAAGAAGTCATAGACGCAGTTTTCCAGCATCATGCAGTGTTTGCGTGTGCGTTCGCTGGTGTTGATGAGTTGCCAAATTTCTTCCATAGAAATAGCTGCAGGCACCTCAATGGCCACATGTTTGCCGTGTTCCATGGCATAGATAGCAAGGGGAGCATGGTGTATCCAGTCGGTGGCGATATAGATGAGGTCGATATCGTCGCACTCGCACATCTCCTTATAAGCCTCGGTGCTGCCACTATAGCCCATGGCCCGTGGCCGACCAAGTTTTTCCAGTATTTCTTGGCATTTTTCCACACGGTCGGCTTCTACATCGCAGAGGCCTTTTATGTCGGTGCCTTCAATTTGTGCAAATCGTTCCACAGCATCGGGACCGCGCATACCCAGACCGATGAAACCTACACGTACCGTCTCCATTGGTGGGGCGGTCAGTTGCAGTACGTCGGTCTGTCCAGCTGGTCGCTCCGGCACCTCTGTCTCAATCATTTTTGTTTGCTGTCCTTTGTTACCGCACGATAAACATATTACAAGCATAAATGCAATTGTTGAAAAAACACAAAAGAGTTGTTTCATAATGTTATGGAATTATTTATATTGTAAATATCAATCGTTTTTACATGTTTTTCAGTGTGCAAAAATACAAAAACTCTTCTTTGAATCAACAAAACAAATTAACTGCACTAATAAGAAAATGTCTCATTTCTACAAAGTCCTATACTCTTGACTGCACATAGGAAAGGTTCAATAAGACTAAGGTAAGAATGAGACATTTTGTGTTGTGATTTTGTTTTTTTTTGTTAGAAAAAATTTAAGAAAAATAAAACTGTAATAATTTTTTTGTATATTTGCAACGTATAATTAACCTGCAAAAACAACACTTTTGGATATGGGAACTGATTAAATATCAATAATATATGACTGGCAATGCAAAAGAAAATCTTTTGTTTTGGCTTGCAATTTTGAGCGGATTATTCTCTATTGCAAGTTTTTTTGTCGCTTTGAGTTCAGACCAAAGCAGGATTATTATTTTGCTGATTGCCTTCATCGTTTTTCTTGTCGTAATATTATGCTCTGTATGGTTTGCAATTCATAAAATCATTCGCAAGGAATTTGACAAGGAGTACTTAAAGCTTTCGTTTTTCACCAAATATGAATACATCGATAGAACTCATATTGTCTATGATGGTTATCGTCTGATTCAATCAAAACGGGCTTTTCTGCCTAACATTAAATGGGCATTCAAGTGGACAGGAACAAAGCCTCCAGTTGTTAGTTCAACCTTACAAGATTGTGACGGAATAATCATTGAAAATACTTCAAATGATTATGACCATGTTATACTTAAATTCAAGAAGGCTTTGTCGTACAATGAATCGGCTGTGGTTCATTTTCATGCAAACATGGACGATGTGGACAACACCGCACAACCGCATCTTGATGTTAAAATTGAAGAACCTATCAGTGTTGTTGTTTATCGTGTGATATTGGCTTATAAAGACATAAACTTCTCTGAAAAGGCTTTGTTTATGCGTAAGCCAATAAATAGTGGAATTCCGACAGATTATCAGATACTTGAGACCGTTACTTTCAATTCGTATTCAAAGAGTTATGAATATGTTCTTACGAATCCGGAGGTGGGATATTATTACCGCTTGGAATGGGTAAAATAAATCCAAAATGTGTTTAATTTCAGTCAGCACCAGCGAGTACGAGGGGAGTGTGACGGTGGAGTTGTAAGATATATCATTTGCTAATTAATTAGCACATTAGCACATTGTTAATTAGCACATTAAATTAATTTGCTCATTTGCTAATTATTTTTTGTATCTTTGCACCCTTAACCCTAAAAATAATATTGTCATGAAACTCTTGTTGATCAGTAATTCCACGAATTATAAGGAACAGTATTTGGGCTGGTGCATGCCCTTGATTGCTGAATTTTTGAAAAACGAGAAGAAAAACATCCTTTTCTTCCCATACGCAGGCATCAATATCGGTGGTAAAGCATATCCCGAAAGCTATGACGCTTATACCGAACGTGTTCAAAAGGTTTTCAAAGATTTTGGTTTCAAGGTGACTTCCATCCACAAAGCCAAATGTCCCGTGGAAGCCGTCAACAAGGCTGATGTCATCATGGTGGGTGGCGGCAACACCTTCCATCTGGTTTCAGAGATTCATAAATATAAATTGATTGAGCCGGTTCGTCGCAAAGTGCTGGAAGGTACGCCTTTCTTGGGTTGGAGTGCAGGTTCCAATGTGGCTTGCCCGACTTTGCGCACCACCAACGACATGCCCGTGGTGATGCCAGAGAGTTTCGATTGCTTTGATTTCGTTCCTTTCCAAATCAATCCTCATTACATTGATCCCTATCCAGAAAAAATCAACGACGCTATCCGTCACGGTGGAGAAACGAGACAGGTGAGAGTCGAGGAGTTTTTGGCTGTGAACCAGGAGATTACTGTGGCGGGTTTGCGCGAGGCTACAGCATTATGGGTGGAGAACGACCGCATTACGCTGAAAGGCGAGCGCCCGATGTGTGTGCTGAAATTCGGCAAGAAACCCCGCGAAATCAAACCCGGCAGTACTTTTGACTTTGCCCTAAATCTTCGATAAGACGGGAAGTCGTGCACTCGTGCACTCGTGAAGACATACACTGACGTGTACTCGGGGAGATGGGAGGATGAAGAGACGATAATCGTATAACCGAACGAGCGAAGCGAGTGTCTCCCCGAACGAACGAAGTGAGCGTCTTCACACCTTAACGTGTAAACAAATCAACAAATCAACAAATCAACAAATCAACAAAGCTATGGTCGATCTTTCAGTAAAATATATGGGCTTCAAATTGCGTAGCCCGCTGATTCTGGGCAGTTGCGCACTGACCAAAGATATTGAGAAACTTAAACAGGCTGAGGAGGCTGGTTTCGGTGCTGTGGTGCTGAAATCCATTTTCGAAGAAGAAATCCGCAACGAGGTGAATGCCGTTGTGGAAGATGATACCGCATTGATGTACCGTCAAGCATACGACTATATGGTGCAATATCAAGAAATGGCTTCTTCTTCCAAATATCTGGATTTGATTAAAAATGCTACCGAGAAATTGTCTATTCCGGTGATTGCAAGCGTGAACTGCGCCACTCCTTCCGGCTGGACCAAATATGCCAAAATGATTCAGGATGCTGGTGCCAAGGCATTGGAAATCAATTATTTTATCTTGCCTGCAAGTTTTGAGAACAGTGCTGATTTCTATTACGATTCTTACATGGAGTTGGTGGAGAATCTGAAAAACACCATCACAATTCCTTTTGCCTTGAAGGTTTCCACTTATTTCACCGATATGGCCCATTTCTTACAGAAACTGTCCTATACAGGTATCAGTTCCCTGGTGATTTTCAACCGTTTCCATGCTCCGGATATCAATATCGACAAATTGGAATTCTCTTCCACCAATAGTTTGGGCAATGAGTATGAACTGAGTAACACTTTGCGTTGGACTGGTTTGTTGAGCGGCCATCTGCGTTGTGATTTATCGGCTACAACAGGCGTACACGACAGTAAAGGCTTGATCAAATTGCTGTTAGCAGGTGCCAACAGTGTGCAGGCCGCTTCTGTTTTCTATCAGAAAGGCATTAGTTATGGTTCGACCATGCTGATGGAAATGAAAGACTGGATGGAGAAACATGGCTACAACTCAGTGGATGATTTCCGTGGCCTGATGAGCTACAAAAAAGTTGAAAATCCTGATTCTTATTTCAGAATCCAGTTCATGAAACACATGGCTGGTATCGAGTAATATGAAAAAAAAACTCATTTTTGCTATAGTTTCCGCTGCTCTTCTGTTGACAGCGGTGGGAATTTTGTTATGGCATTTTCATAACTCTTCCGCTACTGACAATACGAGAAAGCATGATGTCAGTGCGTCTGAGGTGCGCAAAGTGGAACGTCAGGTCGATATTCATATCAGTAGGTATGAAAAAGACCTGTTCTCGTTAGATACCGCGCGTTTGTCGGAGGAACTTCAACGGCTTTCTTCAGAATATCCTGAGTTACTGATAGATAAAAATTCGTGGAAAGACCCTCAAATGTTGTTTCAGTTGAAGGCTTATATCACAGATCCGGTCATTCTGGAAATATATCACGATGTGATGAAAGTATATCCTGACTTGAAAGATGTTGAGACGGAGCTGAATACGGCCATGAGCTATTACTTGAACTATTTTCCCAATGATTCATTGCCTTCTTTCTATTCGTTGGTTCCAGGACTGAATACTGATATGCCTACGGTGTATGGTTATGGAAACGACATTTTCATCCATTTGGACATGTATCTGGGCAAGAATTACAAGTATTATTCTCAAATAGGTATGCCTAATTTTGTGAGCCAACGATGTGAAAAAAAATATTTGGCGGTGGATTGTTTTAGTAAAGCGATGGTATATAGATATTTACCAGAAAAATCCCCGGTATCTTTGTTGGATAATATTATTTACGAGGGTAAGAAAATGTATTTTACAGAGATGATGTTTCCTGATAGGGAAGAAATGGATGTGATAGAATATATGCCAGAAAAGTATGCATGGGCTGTGGAAAACCAGGGTAAAGTTTGGTCTTATATCATCGAAAAGGATTTGTTGTTTTCCAAACAGAACGATGTGATCCGACAATTTGTGGATGACACACCATTTACAAAGCCCTTTACTAACAACTCGCCAGGCAGAATGGGGGTGTTTATCGGATGGAAAATTATACAAAATTTCATGGAAAATAATCCAGAGGTGAGTCTTCTGGAGTTGATGCAAAATACGGATTCGCAAGCAATCCTAAATAAGTCAGGATACAAACCACGCAATAGATAATTTAATTAATTCTATAATTTAGAAATAAAAATTATCAACAATTTAAAAAATAATATAAATTTATTGTATTTTTGCATTGAATTTTAAAACTAATAGATATGTCTGGAGTAAACAAAGTTATTTTAGTGGGACGTTTGGGCAAGGATCCCGAAGTCCGCACATTTGAAGGCGGTGTCAAGAAAGCCAATTTCACCTTGGCGACATCCGAGTACCGCAGGGACAAGGATAACAACAGGGTTGAGATGACCGAATGGCACAACATTGTATGCTGGCGCAATCTGGCGGAAAATGCTGAAAAGTATTTGGTAAAGGGCAAGATGATTTATGTGGAGGGCAAGCTTCGTACGCGAAGCTGGGATGATAACGGTTCAAAGCGTTACATCACGGAGGTTGAGGCATCCACTTTTACCATGTTAAGCAGCAAGTCGGATGAGACAGAGCAGAAAGTGCCCAATATGGCGGCATCAGCTCCCGCACCGGTTCCGCCACAGCCACCAGTGGAAGAAAACTTTCCGCCTGAAACCGATGATCTGCCGTTCTAAAAACAAGTTGCAAGGTTACTAGAAAGATTGAGGATTAAGAGTTGTAAATTTTCCTTTTTTAGGGTTGACGAATGAGTGAGTGCAGAGGCGAAGTTTACTTTGACTATGCCGAGCGAGGAGGAAACGAAGTCGTAAGACTTCAACGGGTGGCCGTAGGCCGAAGTAGTAGCATAAACACGTATGCGAAACCCACAATTTTAATTCTTAATTCTCAATCCTTAACTTTCAGTTTTCAACTGTCAGTTTGTTTGTAGCCCCGCTGGGAATCGAACCCAAATCTCAGGTTTAGGAAACCTCCGTTCTATCCATTGAACTACAGGGCCTTTTTTGCGGCTGCAAAGTTACTTCATTTTTCTTTATCTTCGACCAAATAAAAAATTTTGTTATCTTTGCCGCCGATTTTCTAAAAAAGGAGTCATTATGTCAAATGAAAAGTTTGCAATTATCGGTGCCGGCCATTTTGGCTCTGCCATTGCTACTGCCCTGTCAGAGAAAGGAGCAGAAGTATTAGTCATTGATTCCGATATCAATGTGGTACAGGATATTTCTGAGGATGTGGCGTATTCCGTATGCATTGATGCCACCAACAAACGTGCCCTCTTGGGAGAGAATATCCAGGAATTTGATGCGGTTATAGTCACTATTGGCAACGATTTTGTGAAACGTCTGCTTTGTGCGGCCAACTTGCTCGATCTTAATGTGAAGCGTATCATCTGCCGCTCCATGGGAGAAAGCCAGCGCATTATCCTCGGCAAAATGGGAATCACGGAATTTTTGTCGCCAGAGGATGAAATTGGTAAGCTTTTTGCCGAAAGATTGATGAACCCCAATATGTTGTCGTACCTGCAATTGCCCGATGAATACAAGATTGCGGAGATTCTGACCCCCCAGCGTTTAGTAGGGTTGACAGTAAGTGACATCAATTTCCGGGATAATCATCACTTGAGCTTGATTACCATCCGTCGTGCGTTTGAGGAGGTAGTGGAAGACAAAATCGGACAGGCGGAGCATATTCTTGGTGTACCTGAAAATACCACTCCCATCAAGGAAAAGGATGTGTTTGTGCTCTTTGGCAAATCTCGTGATATTGAGAATTTTATCAAAATTAATCAATAAAAAAAGATGGCAGAGTTGCAGTTGAAACGGGCTAAGACAAAACTTTATCTGCATATTGCCAACTGGAAACATCCAGTGTTTAGGACAATGCGGATACTGAGTCTGATTGTCTCAATGGTCACCATTGCTGCCATCATCATTTATCATGGGTGTTATCTAAGAGCCTCTGTCATCAGTCTTATCAGAGGTTTGGTTTATTTCAGCTTGGCTTTTTACATTGCAAAGTATTTTGTGCTGATGTTTTATTCGTTGCACAAAATTGAATATGTCAAAAAGTCATGGTTTGAATGTATCATCATAGCGGTACTGCTGTTGCATTTCATCCTGTATTGGTTTTTTGGCTGGGATTTGTTCAATTTCAAGCAGTATGAGAATGCGTATATCTTATGTATTCAGCTATACTTCTTCATTATCATGTTGATAGAGTTGTCGAAGGTGAGCACTTTCATCGGCAAGATGAACCTTAGCCCGCCAGTGCTGCTGATGTCGTCATTTTTCATCTTGATAGTGCTGGGAACCATTCTGCTGGTATTGCCACGTATGACCACCCATCCCATATCTTTTACCGATGCACTGTTTACGGCCACCAGTGCCAGTTGTGTCACAGGGCTGACGGTGCTGAGCACAGCGCATGATTTTACTTTACAGGGTCAGGTGGTGATTATGATATTGGTTCAGCTGGGCGGTATGAGTATCTTATCGTTCGCTACTTTCTTCACCACTTTCCTTTCCCGCTCATACGTGGGTTTGCGCTATCAGTACATGGTGAGAGACATGATTTCCGCCAACAAATTGTCTGATTCTTTCAGTCTTTTGAGGCAGATTATCCTGTTCACATTCATTATCGAAGCTTCCGGAGTGCTGATGTTTTACATGTATTGGCGAACCACAGGATTCTTCGATGGTATGGGCACCACATTTTTCTATTCGTTGTTCCATGCGGTGTCGGCATTCAACAATGCGGGTTTCGCGCTCTGGGACTCCAGTTTCAATGACGCTCAGATTGCCAGCAGCTTCTTCCCGCAGACTATCATTATGATACTGGTGTTTTTGGGAGGTATCGGTTTTGTGACTATCAGCGAGTTTTTCAATCCGGCCGTCATTCGTGAAAGGAAAAAATACAAATGGAAACAGCTGTCGCCAGGTACTAAGATTGTTTTATTGACCACTTTTGGTATTATTATTGTGGGTACGCTGTTGTTTTTTGGTTTGGAGTATAATCATTCCTTGGCGGAGAAAAACACCCTGGTAGATAAGATTTTTGCCTGTATGTTCCAAATTATTTCCGGACGTACGGCGGGTTTCAATATCATTGATGTTAACGCTATATCCATCCCCGGAATGATGCTGGTGCTGCTTATCATCTTTATTGGAGCCTCTCCCGGTTCTACAGGCGGTGGTATCAAGACCACCACTTTCTTTGTGCTTATTAAGTCGGTAGTGGCCACTATCAAGGGGAAACAACACATCGAATTCGACAAGAAAACCATCCCGTTCAGCTTGGTGGATAAGGCTTATTCCATTGTGGTACTGTCAGTTGGTATTATTTTTGTCTCTGTGTTCTTGCTCACATTGCTGGAGCCGGAAACCAATTTCATCAATATCATTTTCGAGTCCATTTCGGCCTTCACCACCTGTGGCTTGTCCACCAATGTGCAGGCGGCCTTTTCTGATCCGGGCAAATGGGTATTGATCGCAAACATGTATATCGGCCGTATCGGTACGCTGACTATCGCCTACGCTTTAGGCCAGCGCAACAAGGAGTCGCGCCACACCTATCCTGAGACGTATTTTATGATAGGATAGGAAGGTTAATCCCCCTCGTAATATCCGAAGCGCTTCATTAGAAGGTCGCTGTTGCGCCAGTCTTTCAGCACCTTGACAGAAATGTCCAAATAGACATGTTTGCCCAAGAATTCCTCGATAGCGGTGCGGGCTTCCATACCCAGTCGCTTGATGGCGCTGCCCTTGCTGCCAATGATGATGGCTTTCTGCGTCTCACGCTCCACATAAAGCATGGCCCCGATGCGGATGAGATCTTCTTCTTCCTTAAAACTCTCGATGACAACCTCAACACTGTAAGGGATTTCTTTCTTATACAGCAGCAATAATTTTTCGCGAATGATTTCAGAAACAAAAAAGCGGGTGGGGCGGTCGGTCAGCTCGTCTTTTGGGAAATAAGCTGGCGATATAGGCAGGTTGGCTTTTATTTTTTCAATTAACTCGGGAATATTTTTGTCGTCACGGGCGGATATTTCCACTGTGTCGGCTTTGGGAAGCAGTTGCTGCCAGTGTAGTTTAGTGGCTTCCACCTGCTCTGTTGTGGTTTTGTCTATCTTGTTGACAACCAATATAATGGGTAGTTCCATCGCGTTGAGTTTGTCAATAATTTCCTGATTGTAATGGGATTCGCCGCATTCCACTAAATACAGGATCACATCGGCGTCTTTTAGCGACTCAGTCACAAAACGCATCATCATTTCCTGCATTTTATAGGCGGGTGTGAGGATGCCTGGCAGGTCGGAATAGACAATCTGGAAGTCGTCGCCGTTGACAATGCCTTTGATGCGGTGCCGGGTGGTTTGAGCTTTGGCGGTGATGATGGACAAGCTTTCGCCCACTAAACGGTTCATCAGGGTACTTTTGCCCACATTGGGGTTACCGATGAGGTTGACAAATCCTGCGCGATGTGTGGTATTTTCCATGCTTAAATGGCTGTTAATCGTTGTTGGGTGAATAAGTTTTCAGCTGGGGAATGTTGCCCTCCGGAAATTCCAGATAGCTGTCGTGTGTAATCCAATCCCCTGTGTTAAAATAAATGGCTTTGTCGCCAATATTTTTCTCTATAACTAAATGCCTATGGCCATAAATGAAATAGTCAATATCTTCATTTTGTACAACCTCTTGACAATATTGAACGATAAACTCCTTGTCATCGCCCATATAATGTTCCTCCTCGGTAGAGGTCATTGCCCGACTTTTGCGGGAAAAGAAGCGGGCGATGGCAAAACTGTGGCGCGGATGCAAGCAACTGTATAGTTTGCGGTTGGGACGAAATGCGAATACTGCCTTGATGAATTTGTAACCGTGGTCTTTGGGTCCCAATCCGTCACCATGTCCCACCAAACATTTTTTGCCATTGATGACAAAAGCCTGTTGTTGCTTGAATACAATAGCCCCAAATTCAGAGCTGAAGTAGTCTTGCACCCACATGTCATGGTTGCCAGTGAAGTAATAGAGGATGATGCCTTTTTCGTGGAGCTCATGCAGTTTGGCAAAGAGCAGGAAGTAACCACGGGGCACCACGTCCTTGTATTCAAACCAGAAGTCGAAAATGTCACCCAAGAGAAACAAGTGAGTGCATCGGTTTTTGATTTGGTCGAGCCAGTCGATGATTTTCCGTTCGCGTCGGTCGCTTTCCGCACGGTTCGGCGCTCCGAGATGAAAATCGGAGGCGAAAAACACGTTGCCGTTGATGGTTATGGGTTGTTGGAAAGCGCTGGTCATGATGGTATAGCTATAAAAATGCAAAAATACGAAAATTAATTGGCAAATTAGCAAATTTGTTAATTAGCGAATGTGCAAATATGCCAATTACTTATAAATGCCGTTAATCCGTAAATGATTCGAATACTGATATGAACTTGTGATAATCGGTGAAATTCCGTATCTTTGCGGCATGATTTTGGAAGATTCTCTTTTTGTTGAAAATACAGACTCTACGAACAAATTATTGAAAGAGTTGTTGGCTGAAAATGCTGGGCTGCCCGACTATTTCTGCGTGGCTGCCGCTTTCCAGTCTGCCGGAAGAGGCCAAGGCAGTAACCGTTGGCAGAGCGACAAAGGACAGAATGTTTTGGCCAGCCTGTTGTTCAAACCAGCATACCCACCAGCAAGGCAATTTGTTCTGAACCAGTGTTTTGCATTGTCAGTGCGGGCTATGTTGGCACAGTATGTGGATGAGGTGAAAATCAAATGGCCTAACGATATTTATGTGGGTTGGAAGAAAATTGCAGGTATCCTTATCGAGCATAATATCCAGGCGGATTGTATTAAAAATACAGTCGCGGGTGTCGGTATCAATATTAACCAAACTGATTTTGATAAGGATATTCCCAACCCCACTTCGCTTAAGTTGTTGACAAATAGAGAATTTGATGTCCAATCAATGCTTGGTGAGTTGGTTTTTTTTTGTCGTCAGTATCATTGTTCCAGTCAGACTGATTATCAAGGAATTTACCAGGAGTATTTAGATCATCTGTTTTTATATCAAGAATTTGCGGAATATATGATAGGTGAGAAAAAACTTGAGGCAAAAATTACGGGAACGGATGTTTATGGTCGTTTGTTGATGACAGATAAAGAAGGAAATAATTATTGTTGTGGAATGAAAGAGGTTCGTTTATGTCTGAAATAGAATTGTTGGCGCCAGCGAAAAATATAGAATGTGCCATGGCTGCCATTACTCATGGGGCCGATGCGGTATATATTGGTGGACCGAGTTTCGGGGCACGTGCAGCAGCAGGCAACAGCTTCGAGGATTTGGAGCAGTTGGTCCGTTTTGCCCACCCGTATCATGCCAAGGTGATGGTAACTTTGAACACCATATTGACAGACAGGGAGTTGGAAGAGGCAGAGCAGCAGGTTAAACGGTATAACAGCATGGGTATTGATGCGTTGATAGTGCAGGATATGGGTTTGTTGAAGTTGGACTTGCCGCCTATCGCCTTGCACGCCAGCACGCAAATGGATAATCGAACACCGGAAAAGGTAAAGTTTCTGCAAAACGCAGGTTTCCAACGAGTAGTTCTGGCCCGTGAGTTGTCACTCCAGCAGATTCGTCAAATCCGTGAACAGTGCGAGGTGGAGCTGGAAGCCTTTGTGCACGGTGCTCTTTGCGTTAGCTATAGCGGCCGTTGCTACATGAGCTATGCCGCCTGTGGCCGTAGTGCCAATCGCGGCGAATGTGCCCAGTTCTGCCGCTTGCCCTACACACTGGTCGATGCTGATGGTAATACTATTGTCCGCGACCGCCATCTGCTGTCGCTGAAGGACATGGACCGCTCAGACTGGCTGCTCTCGATGATGCAGGCCGGCATCATGTCATTCAAAATCGAAGGCCGCTTGAAGGATGTTTCATACGTGAAAAATATCACAGCATATTATCGTCGCCGTATAGATGCTATTTTGGAAGGACATAAGGAATACAAAGCGGCCTCCATGGGCAAGACCACTTTGTTTTTCGAGCCGGATCCCGAAAAGACCTTTCATCGGGATAAAACACCCTATTTCATCAATGGGGAAAGGACGGAAATGGTGCAGCTGGCGACCCCGAAATCCACGGGGACTTTTGTGGGAACAGTACAGTCGGTAAGCCATAACTCATTGACATATAGTGGAGAAAAAGAACTGCATAACGGTGATGGCCTGTGCTTTGTCGATGCTCAAGGAAAATTTGACGGTTTTCGGGTCAACAAGGTGGAAGACCGGAAGGTGTTTTGGAATGAGCCAGTGGAGGGACTTTCGGTGGGTGACAAATTGTATCGCAATTATGACATCCAGTTTGAAAAAATGCTGGCAGGCAAGAGTGCGGAGCGGCGTATAGCTCTGGATTTCAAATTGTTGGAAAAAGAAGGGCAGCTGGTGTTGCAGGCTACCGACGAAGCTGGCACAACTATGGATTTGCCCATCCGGGAAGACAGACAAGTTGCGGACAAGCCTGAACAGGCGCTGCAGAATTTGCAAACGCAGCTGTCAAAATTGGGCAATACCTGTTATCAGGCCAGAAATATTGAGGTGGAAACCAGTCAGGTGTATTTCTTTCCGAATTCGGTCATTGCCGGATGGCGGCGGCAGATTGTGGAAATGTTGGAACAAGAATCGTTAAAAATGGTGTCGCATACGAAGGTAGAGACGCATGGCCGTGCGTCTCTGCAGAAATTACCATTGTCGCAATTGCCTGAGGCCGTCAATGTGATGAACGCCAAAGCCAAGATATTTTATCAAGAACTGGGTTTTGAACAGATGGAGGATGCCTACGAGAAAATTGAAACGCCCATTGTAGCGACGCACGGCCGTGCGTCTTTACAAAATCCGGTATTGATGACCTGCAAATACTGTATCCGTCATGCATTGGGTGCCTGCCCGAAAGAAAAGGGCAGAACAGAACCTGATGGTATTGTAGAGACGCACGACCGTGCGTCTCTACAGAATGAACCTTTGTATCTGAAAACAGGCCGTCATACCTTCCAATTGTCCTTCGATTGTGCAAAATGCGAGATGAAAATTTCAATGCCGCAGAAAGAATGGTAATAGAGGTGTCAAAACGAATTGTCCACAACGCTTTGTGGAAAGCGGAAAATCAGAATGTTGAAAAAAATTATCAATCAATGATTTTGTATTAAAAAAATTTGTATTTTTGCAACCCCAAAATTGAAAAGCGAAAAATAAAGCGCTAGGGATTTAATATCAATCGAATACAATAACATAAAATAAAGGAAAAATGTCACGAGTTTGTCAAATCACAGGAAAAAAAGCGATTACCGGAAATAATGTTTCGCACTCCAATATCAAGACGAAAAGAAAATTCCGTCCCAATTTGCACACCAAAAAATTCTTTGTTCCCGAATTGGACGAATATGTGGTGCTGAAAGTTTCCGCTAAGGGTATGCGCGACATCAACAAAAAAGGCATTTGGAACTGCATCGTTGAAGCCAGCGAAAAAGGTATCCTCAAATAATGTCTTTTTAACATTGAAACAGAGAAAATGCTGCACATTTTTGTGTGGCATTTTTTTGTATTTTTGCATTGTAAAAACATTGTGGAGAAGCACGTTTTGCATCTTTACAAAACAATAAAAATACCATAGAATCGTTTTATAAAGCGTCTTTACAAAAACATTATCGATTGGCACAGTTTCGTAGATTATTGCTGGTAATTTTGCTTTTGGGTATCAGTTCGCTGTTTGCCCAAAATGCTGTTTTTGTGGGCATTGTCACCGATGAGTACGAGCAGCCTATCGACAATGTGGTGGTGACGGTGGAAGGGACCGATCTGTCCACTGTATCTTCTGAGACTGGTACTTTCGAACTGAAGTTGCCAGCGGAAAAAGCATTGCGCGTTCATCTGCAACATTTGTCTTTTCAGGATACAACGTTGACGGTTTTTCTCAAGAAAAATCAGCGAGAAAGACGCATGATTATTTTGCTGTCAACAGGTGAGCAGCTTGATATGGTGGATGTAAGAGGTCGCGGTGATGACGGCTTTACCCGTGTTGACCCCAATCTGACTTTCAAATTGCCTTCCCCATCCGGTGGCGTGGAGGCTCTGATAAAAATGCTGCCAGGCATCTCCTCCACGAATGAGCTAAGTTCCCAGTACAATGTGCGTGGTGGCAATTATGATGAAAACTTGGTCTTTGTCAATGATATTCAGATTTATCGTCCTTTCCTGATTCGTAGTGGTCAACAGGAGGGTCTCAGTTTTGTTAACTCCGATCTGACAGCAGGAATCAAATTCTCCGCCGGAGGTTTCGAGGCCAAATATGGCGACCGTATGTCCTCCGTACTGGATGTGGAATACAAGAAACCCACCAAATTGGGTGGTTCGTTGTCTGCCAGTTTGTTGGGTTGTTCGGGCCATATAGAAGGCAGTGTAAAAGACAAGTTTACCTTTCTGGCAGGTGTGCGCTTCAAGTCCAATGCCTATCTTTTCAAAACTATGGACACAAAAGGTGATTACAAACCTTGGTTTTTGGATGCGCAGTTGTTGATGACATACAAGCCTATCAAAAAATTGGAAATCAGTCTGTTGGGTAACTTTGCCGTCAACAGGTACCTCTTTGTCCCTTCCGACAGGACTGCCGTGTTCGGTAGCCTGTCGTCCACCTTGTCACGCTATACCGTTTATTATACCGGACAAGAGGTTGATAAGTACGAGAATTATTTGGGAGCACTGACTTTCAAATATTTGGCTGATGAGGACAATACCTACAAGTTTATTCTTTCATCCTATTATGCGCGTGAGGCCGAGACTTTTGATATTCGGGGCGAGTATGCCCTGAAAGATATAGAGGTGGATTTGGGCAGCCAGACGGATGATATTTCACATGAGTTGACGGAAAGAGGTGTGGGTACTTTTATGCGCCATGCCCGTAATTATATCAATTCCCTGATTTCCGCAGTGGATGTCCGTGGAACACATAAGTTGCCCAAACAGAATACGTTGAGCTGGGGTGCAAAAGTTCAGAATGAAATTATCGATGACCAGCTGAGCGAGTGGAATTTCACGGATTCCGCCGGCTATATTCTGCCAGTGATGCCTACGATACCTGGCGATGCAGTACCCTTCACCGACGCCTCCCGAGTGTTGAATATCAACCACTACATCTATGCTAAATATAAGCCACTGAGCACTTTCCGTCTTACCGGTTTTGTGCAGGATTCATGGAGTTTTGGCAAAGAAAATGGAACCTCCTTCATCCTGAATGGTGGTGTACGTTTTCATTATTGGACTTTCAACAACGAGTTTACCGCTTCCCCCCGTTTGTCCTTGGTCATCAAACCCAATTGGAAGAGAGATTGGGAATTCCGTATCAAGACTGGCTTGTATTTTCAGCCGCCTTTCTATCGCGAGATGCGTGACGCACTGGGTGTGCGCCATCCCGAAACCAAGTCGCAGCAGTCGTATCAGATCATTTTCGCCTCTGAATATAATTTCTTGCTGTGGCGCCGGCCTTTCAAATTCACAGGCGAGTGCTATTTCAAATGGCTCAACAATCTGATTTCCTATACCACCAATAATATGCAGATTACCTATAGCGGTATCAACGACGCTGTCGGTTATGCCACGGGTATCGACCTGAAATTGAGTGGCGAGTTTATCAAAGGTCTGGAATCATGGATTTCTTTGTCATTGATGAAAACCAAGGAAAAACTAGTTCGTGATGCTGAAGGTAACAAGCTTACGGGTACCAAGTTTGTCCGCCGTCCCACCGATCAGGTGTTCAATATCAACATTTTCTTCCAGGATCATTTTCCGACCTTGCCACAGTTCCGTGTCCATCTGAATTTCGTTTTCGGCAGCGGTCTGCCCTATTGGATGCCAGGAACCGTTCATCAGCAAAACAACTGTACAAAAGGTCCTTGGTACCGCCGTGTTGACTTGGGCTTTTCCTACATGTTCTTGGAGCAGAGCCGTGACAGACTGAAGCATAAAAGCAAGTTTTTGCGGGCTATCAACAACTGCGGTATCTATCTGGAAGTCTTTAACTTGCTGAATACCGCCAACGTGTCTTCCTACGACTGGATCAAGAATACGGACAATACTTATTCCAGAGTTCCTAATTATTTGACTTCCAGATTGATAAATGTCAAATTAGCTATTGATTTCTAAACTTTGAACAGATGAAGAGGACTTCGAGAATATTGCCTTTGCTGCTTTTGATAGTCTTGCTGTTCAGTATGGTTGTGGCCCTGTCCATCGGGGTGGTGCGTATCCCCATGGATACGATTTGGCAGTTGGCAAAGGCCCAGTTTGGTCATGTGGATACATCGGGTGTGCCTGCATCTTACGGTATCACGCTGTTTCAGTTGAGGTTGCCGCGAATAGTGATGAGTGTGATTGTCGGGGCGGCGTTGGCGGCCTGTGGTTGTGTGTTCCAGTCCATTTTCCGTAACCCGATTTGTGACCCCTACGTGCTGGGTATCTCGTCGGGCAGCTCGCTGGGTGGTGCCATCAGCTTTATCTTGGGCTGGGATGTCTTTTATTTCGGGGTGACCATCCCCGCTCTGATTACCGGTTTGCTTACACTTTTTGTTATTCTGGGTATCAGCAAGATGAGCCGCCGACGTAGCATCGAAACCCTGCTATTGGTGGGTATCGCTATCAACTTCCTGATATCTGCCGTTATCACCCTGTTGGTGGTGATGCACCAGCGTGAGATGCACAAGATTTATTTTTGGACAATGGGCTCGCTGGCGTCGATTTCCTGGTCGGAGGTGCTGATGATGACTGTGATGACCATCATCTGCGTCATCCCTTTCTTTTTCTATTCCAAAGATTTGAATATCATGCAGATGGGTGAGGATGTGGCCAAAAACTTAGGGGTCAACACCAAGAGGGTGGCATACATCACTCTGATTTTTTCGTCTTTGCTCATTGCCACAGCGGTGTCCTGTTGCGGGGTTATCGGTTTTATAGGACTGATTATTCCTCATGTGTCGCGAATGCTGTTTGGCAATAATATGCGTTCTATGTTCACGTATTCACTGATTCTGGGCGCTTTCTTCCTGCTGATTGCCGACACACTGGCCCGTACCTTAGCCATACCCGCGGAGTTGCCGGTGGGAAGTATCACGGCCTTGGCCGGTGCACCGTATTTCCTCTTTTTGTTGTTACGTCAAAAGAAAGTGTAAGATGATAGAAATCAGCAATATTTCTTCCGGCTATGAGGGGAAACGGGTACTCCGGAATTTCTCTGTCACCTTCGAAAAATCCGCTTTTTGTGCGGTGATGGGACCCAATGGCTCCGGCAAGAGCACTCTGCTGCGCTCGATTGCGGGACTCCAATTGCTAGAGGAAGGAGATATTCATGTTGATGGACTTTCACTGAGCCAGTACAAGCCTTTGGAGCTGGCCCGCAAGATTGCTTTTGTGCCTCAGCGTGAGGATGTGGTCTTCGACTTCTCGGTGTTTGAGGTGGTGATGATGGGTCGTAATCCTTATCAGAACCGCTGGGAGTTTTCTACTCCTGAAGATGAAAAGCTGGTGGAGAAAGTGCTGGAGATGACAAATCTTAAACATTTGAAGGATAGAATGTTAGGACAGTTGAGTGGGGGAGAGCTTCGCCGTGCCATGATTGCCCGTGCCATTGCCCAGCAAACACCTATTATCATGCTCGACGAGCCGTTAGCCAATCTGGATGTGGTGCATCAGTTCGAAATTATGGATATTTTGGCTGAACTGAATCAACGACAGCAGGTTACCATTATCATTGTGCTACATGACTTCCCCTACGCCTTGCAGTATGCCCAGGAGGTTTTGCTGATGAAAGAAGGTGAAATCCAGCACTTTGGTCCCACTTCCGAAGTCCTTACCCCGGAAAATGTCCAAAACTGTTTTGGTTTAGGCAGTCGCTACGAGTATAGTTCTGACGGGATTGTCAGAAAACGGGGATAGGGAAGTGGAATTATTGTTATCTTTGCACTCCAATTTCGAAATAGATTAATATTGAAATGAATATTTAGCCTATGAAAAAAATCTCTATTCTCTTTTCTATCGCTTTGCTCTTTGGTTTTATGCAGCTGCTTTCTGCTGCTACCATTAATGAAACCACTGCACGCCAGACCGCGGCTTCTTTTTTGAACGCGCAGCGGAATATTCGAAATAGAACGGTCTTGCCAGAGCAGATGGACCGTATCAGTTTGAACTACAACCACTTGTTTGCATTTAATATACAGGGTGGCGGTTTTGTCATTGTGAGCGACGACGACCGCATCAGGCCTGTGCTGGCCTATTCGCCGACAGGCAGGTTGAATCCTGATGATATGCCGGAGGCACTTCAGTATCAATTGCAAATATATGATAATCAGTTATATGAAATATCTAAAGGAGTAGCTGTACCTACCTATATTCCTCGTCGAAACACACAAACTGTAGCCCCTCTTCTCACTACTACATGGAACCAATATACATCAGGAGGACAAGCTTACAATGCTTTATGTCCTGTTGATACACTGCTCAGTCAGTATGGAGGTCATCCAACGGCTGGCTGTGTGGCCCTGGCATTGGCGCAGGTGATGCGTTATTGGCAATGGCCAGCTCACGGCATTGGCTCAAACTGCTATAGTTACAATGGCACACACGCCTGCTGGCGCTACGATACCCTGTGCGCTGATTTTGGCTCCACCTACTACGATTGGCAGAACATGCCCGACCGCTTGTACGACACCAGTGCCATTGAGGAACGCTTGGCTGTCGCCACGCTGGTTTATCACTGCGGTGTGGCAATGAATATGAATTATAATTCTGATTGTCAGGGAAGTAGCGGTAGCAATGCCAATCATCAGTGCTATGCGGCATTGCGTCATTTTGGATACTCTCAGGATGCGTTGGTGGAAACTCGTTCCAATTTTTCTGATGAGGTGTGGATAAACAAATTGAAAATGGAATTGGATATGAACCGTCCTGTTTTATACACAGGTCAGTCTCTGTATAATCCCGAAGAGGGCACGTTTGGTGGCGGACATGCTTTTGTTTTAGATGGTTATGACGAGGATGATCTTTTCCATGTCAACTGGGGCTGGGGCGGTAGCTGCGATGGCTATTTCGCTATCAATGCGTTGATACCGGTTTACTATTACAACTTCTCCCATTCGGAAGAGGCGGTTTTCAATTTTCACCCTGGTGATATGTCCCATACACCCGCTTTTGTTGAATTGCTGTACGATGTTACAGTGGATACAGACCGGGTTCAAATGAATGAGCTGATCCATGGTCAGAATGAATTGGTCAATGTGGGAGAAACTACCGCGGATTTGTTCGTGGCCCAAGCGGCTTATACCAACACGGATTTCAGTTTCGTGAAATGGTTGGATGTGCAGCACGTTACAATACCTGGAGGAGATACACTTCAATATAATTTCAGTGCTCCTGCCGATTTGCCTGTGGGCAGTTATTATGTGGTAATGTTCCAAAGCAATGATTCTATTGATGTTCAGTCCACATCTACCCAAGGGGCGATGGAATTTCTGACCAACAAAATGACTCAGTACGATTTCTGGGTGGTCGATAGCAACCGATCCGATTTGTATAACCTTGCGATTTTTGTGCGTTTTGCCGATGATGAGGAAATAGACCATTCTTTCCAGGATATTGACGACATGTTCAACAAGGAAGATTCCGGTTACTACAGCGTGTATAATTATTACAAAGAATCCACTTACGATAAAATCCATTTTCACACAGTGTATGCTAACCAGATTTCTGGTGGACAGATTGTTTCCTATACCACACAGCATCCTCGGGCCTATTATCAACCCTACAGCCCGACCAATCCCATTGGCTATCAGGGTGAATTACCCTTTATAGGCATTTCCATGCGTGAGGCAGAGCTGATTGCGGAGATTCTGCATGCGGTGGATTCCAGGGGATTGGTAGATACATACACAATGTTGGACGGCAATGGCGATGGCAATATCGACAATATCAGCTTTATCGTGAAAGGCGGGGTAGGCGAATGGGCTTCTTTGTTGTGGCCGCACATGGAGTTCTTCCCGCAGGATTCCATTGATTTTCCAGTGATGGTGAATGGTATGAAACCATACGCTTTCAATTTTGAGTTTGAAGGTGCTCCTACGTACTTCACAGCAATTACTTTCTGTCATGAAATGGGACACTCCATGAACTTGCCCGATTTATATCATTACAAACATTACAGCAATGTTTCACCAGCAGGAGCGTGGGATTTGATGTGTTCCACCAATAGCTATCAGCAGATTAGTACTATGCTGAAATCCAAATATTTACATGTGGCCGAAGAACCGATACAGATCACAGAAGATGGTACTTATACTTTGTTGAGCAATGCCTCCAGTCCCTCGCAAAATTGCTATTATATCAAGTCGGCCATCGACAGCACACAGTGGTTTACCTTCGAGTATCGTAACCAAGCCGATGTGTATGATTCCCATATTCCCGGAACAGGCATGTTGATAGGTCGTTGGAACGATACGGTTCCAATCACTTACGAAGGCATGTTTGCCAACGCTTTCTTCGACTTTTATAATCATGCACACCAATACTGGATTTTCCGCCCCGGCAGCAGCTGTGACACCGTTAATGGTAATCCCAACCAGGCTCATTTCAGCTTTGCCTCCGGACGTACCTCTTTCGGTCCAACTACCGATCCGCATCCGTATTTGACCAACGGCACCCCCGAACTTAGTTTTGAAATAACTGATATTCAGGAAGCTGGCGATTATCTGACTTTCCATGTGCATTTCCTGACAGATGAGGTTGCGGATGTGCAGGCGGAAAAGTTCTCAATATATCCTAATCCGGCGGTGCATCAGGTGAATGTGTCGGGAGAAAATATGGTGAGTGTTGAGTTGTATAATGCTTTAGGTCAGTTGATTCGTACTGAAAAGGCTACCACAAGCAATTTCTGTACTATGCCTTTGAACAGCCTTTCTTCAGGTGTATATATGCTGAAGATTGTTTCGGATGATGGTAGCACCTCGGTACAGAAGTTTGTAAAGAAGTGATTTTTTTCGTATTTTTGCATGTTTAAATCAAAACTACATGAAAAATCAGGAATATAAGGAAGATGAATTGGTTATCTCTGGAGCACGGGTCAATAACCTGAAGAATATCTCCCTTACGATTCCTCAGCATAAACTGACAGTCATCACGGGACTGAGCGGCAGCGGCAAGTCATCGCTGGCTTTCGACACCATCTTTGCGGAAGGACAACGCCGCTACATGGAGACCTTCTCCTCATACGCCCGACAGTTTATCGGTAATCTGGAACACCCTGATGTGGATAAGATCACAGGACTGAATCCCGTGATTTCCATCGAGCAGAAAACGGTCAACAAAAATCCCCGCTCTACGGTGGGCACCATCACTGAAATATACGATTTCCTGCGTCTTTTGTATGCCCGAGTGGCCGATGCCTATTCGTACAACACAGGCGAGAAAATGGTGCGCTATACCGAAAAGGAGCTGATAGAGTTGTTGTTGCAACGCTATAACGGCAAGGATATTACCCTCATGGCTCCTTTGGTCAAAGGCCGTAAAGGTCATTACAAAGAGTTGTTCGAAACGGTGCGCAAACAAGGCTACGTCAAGTGCCGCATCGATGGGGTTATCCAAAGTGTTGAGTTCAACATGCAGCTTAACCGATATCAAATCCATGATATTGACTTGGTGATCGACCATCTTGTGGTAAAAGAAAGCTCCAAGCAGCGTTTGGTCAACAGTTTGCGACAGGCACTCAAACATGGGAAAGGGGTGATTTCCATTTTGGACAATGAAACTGGTGAGACCTTCAACTACAGCAAGTTCCTGATGTGCCCTACCACTGGTATTTCCTATCCGGAACCGGAGCCGAACACTTTTTCTTTCAATTCTCCCTACGGTGCCTGCCCTAAATGCAATGGCTTGGGCTACATCACGGAATTGGAGATGTCGCGCATCATTCCCGACCCGTCCATGTCCATCAAAGCAGGCGGCATCGCTCCTATCGGTGTTTATAAAAGCACTCCTGTTTTCAAACAGCTGGAAGCCTTGGCCGAAAAATATGAGTTTTCGCTGTCCGACCCTATATCGAGCATTCCCGAGCAGGTGATGGACAAAATTCTGTATGGTATGAGCGATCCCTTGTATGTCAAAAGGGATATATCGGGCTTGTCGCCTCAGAAGGTGCGTTTCGAGGGCGTGGTCAGCTTTTTGCGCAATATCGATTATGAGACCGCCCCAGCCTCTATCCGTAAGTGGGTGAATCAGTTTATCGGGGAGAAGGAATGTCCCGAATGTCATGGTACACGACTGAAAAAAGAGGCCAGCTATTTCAAAATCGGAGACAAGAGTATCAGCGATTTGGCCCAAATGGATATTGATGAACTGGCCCGCTGGATTGATCAATGTCCTTCATTTTTAGATGAAAGAAGAAACACTATTGCCTACGAATTGCTGCGGGAAATTCGCCTAAGGCTGAAGTTCCTGTGCGATGTGGGTATCTCTTATCTGTCGTTGAACCGCTCATCTCAGAGCTTGTCCGGCGGTGAGGCACAACGTATCCGTCTGGCTACACAAATCAGCTCACAATTGGTGAATGTGCTGTACATCCTGGATGAACCGAGCATAGGCTTGCACCAAAGAGATAACCATCGACTGATTGACTCGCTGAAACAATTGCGTGACCTGAACAATACCGTCATCGTGGTGGAACATGACCGCGATATGATGGAAGCAGCAGATTATATCGTTGATATAGGTCCTTTTGCCGGAGAACACGGAGGACAAGTGATGGCAGCTGGCAGTTATGATGAAATCCTGAAAGCTGACTCGCTGACCGCCGATTACCTGAATGGTAAAAAAAGCATTCAAATGCCCGCCAAAAGACGCAAAGGAAGTGGTGAGAAACTGACCATCGTCGGTGCAACTGGCAACAATCTGAAAAATGTGACCGTCGATTTTCCGCTTTCTACCTTGATTTGCGTGACAGGTGTGTCCGGCAGTGGCAAATCCTCACTGATTACAGACACGCTTTATCCTATTCTCAACCAAAGATTCTATCGTTCGGAAAAGAAACCGCTGGCATACAAAGAGGTGCTTGGTTTAGAGCATATTGACAAGGTAATTGAAATCAACCAGCAACCTATTGGACGTACACCACGTTCCAATCCTGCCACCTACGTCGGGGTGTTTGATGATATTCGCAATCTCTATGCTAACCTGCAGGAATCCAAGATTCGTGGCTATAAGTCCGGTCGCTTCTCCTTCAATGTGTCTGGCGGTCGTTGCGAAGAATGCAAAGGTGCTGGCATGAAAGTCATCGAAATGAACTTTCTGCCAGATATTTACGTAAAATGTGACGCCTGCAACGGACAACGATACAATGCCGAAACTTTGGAGGTGCGTTATCGTGGCAAATCCATCAGCGATGTATTGGAAATGGATATTGAACAAGCCCTGGATTTTTTCGACAAGATACCTTCCATCGTACAAAAAATCAAAACTTTGAACGATGTCGGTCTGGGTTATCTGCGTTTGGGACAATCCTCCACTACCTTGTCAGGCGGTGAAGCCCAGCGTGTGAAACTGGCCGCCGAATTATCGAAGAAAGACACGGGCAAAACTTTATATATCCTTGACGAACCCACCACAGGACTTCATTTTCAGGATATTTCCATTCTGATGGATGTGCTGAACCAATTGGTAGATAAAGGTAATACCGTTGTGGTGATTGAACATAACATGGATGTCATCAAAATGGCGGATTACATCATCGACCTTGGTCCAGAAGGCGGCCGGGAGGGTGGACTGATTATCGCCAAAGGCACTCCCGAGCAACTGATGGACAAAGGCGTAGGCTATACCGCCCAGTACTTGAAAGAATACACCGAGAAAGAATTAACAATTAACAATTGATAATTAAAAACCAAGAAGTTACGAATTACCGAAACTATACCAAATAACCTCGAAGAGGTGAAATTTCAATAACCCCACATAAGGCCGAAGGCCGCAATGTGGGGGATATAAATAAATCAAAAAACAACAATATGAAAGCTATCCAAATGGTTGACCTGAAAAGTCAATACCACAAAATCAAAGAGGAAATCGACAACCGCGTGCTCAATGTCATTGAATCCTCTGCCTATATCAATGGCCCTGCCGTCAAGGATTTTCAGCAGCGTCTGGAAGAATATCTGCATGTGAAGCATGTGATTCCTTGCGGCAATGGTACTGACGCACTTCTGGTGGCCATGATGGCTTTGGGCTTAAAACCTGGCGACGAAGTGATATCTGTTCCCTTCACTTTTATCGCTACCGTTGAAGTTATCGGTCTTTTGGGACTGACTCCTGTTTTTGTGGATGTGGAGGAAGACACTTTCAATATGGATGTAAGGCAGCTGGAAGCTGCTATTACGCCCAAAACCAAGGCTATTGTGCCGGTTCATCTGTTTGGACAATGCTGCAATATGCAGGAAATCATGCGAATTGCCAACAAACATGGCATAGCTGTCATTGAGGATAACTGCCAAGCTATTGGCGCGGAAGTGATGATAGATAACTATCCCTTGCAGAAAAGCGGTACTTTGGGCACTATCGGCTGCACCTCCTTCTTCCCCTCCAAAAACTTGGGCTGTTATGGTGATGGTGGCGCATTATTTACCAATGATGATGCTTTGGATGAAAAGATTAGAGGTATCGTCAACCACGGTATGTTCACCCGATATTATCACGATATGATTGGCGTGAACTCGCGCCTCGATTCCATACAAGCTGCCATTTTGGATGTGAAGCTGAAACATCTGGATGAATACATTGCAGCACGCCAGCAAGCTGCTTTGTATTACAACAAAGCCTTCGCAAACCATCCGAATATCACCACACCTACCACGGCCAGCTACAGCACTCACGTCTTCCACCAATATACTTTGAAACTGAAGAATGTGGATCGCTACCGTCTGATTGAACACATGAAAGAGTTAGGTGTTCCCGTGATGATATATTATCCCGTGCCCTTGCATTTGCAGAAGGCCTTCATCCATTTAGGCTATCAACGAGGCGATTTTCCCGTCACCGAAGCCCTGTGCGACTGTGTAGTCTCCCTGCCTATGCACACCGAACTGGACGAAGAACAATTGCAGTTCATCACCGAAAACTTCTTGAATGCAATGGATCAATTTGCAAATTAGCAAATTCGTTAATGTGCTAATTATCTAATATGCTAATGTGCCAATGAATGAATTCCCCTTCTTTTAGGGTTGACGAAGGAACGAAAAAAATAATTCCCCTTCTTTTAGAAGGGGTGCCCGAAGGGCGGGGTAGTGAAAGTAATAGTGCCCGAAGGGCGGGGTAGTATTAATCAGCACATTGTCTCATTAGCACATCAATTACAGTTCCATTTTCGAAATCAGCTCTTGTGCCTGAGCCAGGTCCTCCTCATTCACCATCAGGCGAATACCGCCTAAGCCGATAGTGAAGCCCTGCACCTGTGCCGCAGTTTCATCCAAAATCATAGATTCAATTCCCTCTTCCTCCAGAAGAGCTTGCGCAATGTGCGCTTTGCTGGCAGAATAAAATGTTTCCGCAATTGCTAAATCTTTCATGGTTGTTGGTTTTGTGTTTATTTCAAATATTTGTAGCTACGGTTCTTGTTGCCGCCATGGGCTTCAATGTAGCCGAACTCGGTGAGTTGACGCAAGTAGCGCTTGGCAGAAGTGACGGCAAAGCCAAAATGCTGTACGATTACTCCGGTGGAGAATTCGCCTTTGTCGGCCACAAAAGCTAAAATATCGACCAGTTTCCCAGTCAAAGAAGGCTTTATCGACCATTTATCGACCATTTCCTGCTGCAAAATAGTTTTATCGACCATTTTCTCAGTTGTGGAACTGACATATTGGTCGATATCATCGTGTAGGTGTTGTGCGTGGAGGGTTGCCATGCTGTTCTGGAAGAGGACGATATCACCTGTTTCGCGGGTGTCGATAAGAGCTTGGATATAGGTAGCTTTATCCTCCTTGAGTACCTTGGTGGGCAGCACGTCAAACTCCATCTGCAGGAGATTCATCAGCAGACGGCTGGTACGACCGTTGCCGTCGGCCCAAGGGTGGATGGTCACCAACTCATAATGTGCCCAGAAACTGAGGTCGTAAACGGCACAGACATCGGTAGGGTCAATAGACTTGCGTCGATGATTAAGTTCCTCACAGAAGGCAGCCAGACGTTCAGGAATTTTAAGATAAGACATATACGACTTGCCCCCCAATCCTGCGGTGACATTTAGCTTACGAAGTTCGCCTTTGGCGGCGGAGAAGTTGCCTCCCAAAGCACTATACTCGCTACCTGTGCGGGCCATCACTTTCGAGGCCAGCGTGATGAGCCAATCGACAGTAATAGCCTCATGCCGCTTGATCCATTCGCGGCCATATTCATAGGCCACCTTGAGGTCGAGGTTCATCATCTGCTCCACAACGGTGCGCTTGCTGGAGGTGATACCTTCGTCGAAGAGCAGCTGCGCCTCCACCTCGGTCACCGTGCTGCCCTCAATGGCGGTGGAATGAACAATGATAGAATACAGATAGAACTTGTCGTAATCTATCTGCGAGGAAATGCCCAACTTGCGGTGACGTTCGAGCAGCTGCAACAATATGTCTTTATTCTCTTGTATCATTCTTCGATGCAAAAGTAATAAAAAAACATTTGCTCACGACAAAAGATTTCAGATTTCCCTGAAAAATGGTATTTTACTGCTGTATAAAATCTTTTAGAACAGTTACTTCACCTTCTTGCCATTCAAGAACACCTGCTCCACTTTGTTGCTGCCAAAACTATAAGGCATGAACTCGATAGTAGGGATAGGCTTGGTGATGTAAAAGTTAGCCACTTTGCCCTTGGCGATGCTGCCGTGCGTCTGGCTTACACCCATGGCGTATGCCGTGTTCAACGTGGTGGCGTTGATGGACTCCTCACAAGTCATTCTATAGTTTACACAACCCATAGACAAGATGAATTGCATATTGCCCGAAGGTGAGGAACCCGGGTTATAGTCGGAAGCCAAAGCCACTGGCAAACCAGCATCTATCATCTGGCGGGCAGGACCATACACCATGTTCAGGAAGAAGGCCGCTCCCGGCAGGAAGGTGGGCATGGTTTCTGAGCCCATTAGACACTCAATTTCCTTTGGACCAGTGTGTTCCAAATGGTCAACCGACAAACTATTATATTTGACACCCACCTGGATACCACCTGAGTTGGCCAGCTCATTGGCATGGATTTTCGGCCTCATGCCATACTTGATACCTTGCATCAAAATTCGCTCTGTTTCTTCAGGAGTAAAGAAACCACGATCACAGAAAACATCAATATAATCGGCCAAATCTTCAGCAGCCACCATCGGTATCATCTCGTTGATAATCAAATCAACATATTCTCCTTGACGACCTTTATATTCTTCTGGCACGCCATGAGCACCCAAGAAAGTGGCACGGATAGTAAGCGGAGACTTTTCTTTCAGGCGACGGATAACACGCAACGATTTCAGTTCATCTTTGGTGGACAAGCCATAACCGCTCTTGATTTCCACTGCTCCCGTACCGAAAGAGATAATCTCTTCCAAACACTCCCAAGCTTCGTCAAATAATTCATCCTCAGATGCTTTGCGCAATTTCTTCACACTATTCAGGATGCCACCGCCACGTTTGGCAATCTCCTCATAGCTCAAGCCCTTGATCTTATCGTTATATTCTATTTCACGGCTGCCTTTATAGACAATGTGCGTATGCGAGTCGCAGAATGAAGGAAACACCATACGGCCTGTAGCGTCAATTTCCTGGACTTTATGCTTGCATTGAGCCAAAACCTCCTCGGTCAGCTTGCTCATCTTGCCAAAATCCACGATTTTATCGCCATCGGTCAGCAAAAACGCATTGTCAATACATTTTACCGTTTGCATGTCCTTGCCGGCACGCAGCAGCACAGGCTTGGTTTCCACCTGCACGAGTTTCTTGATATTTTTGATTAAGAAAGCCATGGCGTTATCAGTTAACAGTTAATAATTAATAATTAATAGTTGATATTCTTAGCTCTTAATTTAACTAGCATAATTAAACAATTTACACATTTGCTAATTAACTAATTTGCTAATTTTACACGTATTTGTTTCCGAACTCCACCTGCACATCCGTGACATATTGACGAATCTGTTGTTCGTCTTCCTTCTTGCAGATTAGCAATACATCGTCATTCTCCACCACAATGTAGTCATCTAATCCTTGAATGACTACTACCTTGTTTTTCGGCATGTTCACGATGCAATTGTGACTGTTGTAGGTCTTTACCTTTTTGCCGACAATGGCATTGTTGTCGTCGTCTTTCTCACGGAGATTGAACAAGGAACCCCAGGTTCCAAGGTCTGACCAGCCAAAATTAGCGGCATAAACCTTCACATTGTTGGCCTTTTCCATTACGCCATAGTCGATGGAAATATTTCGGCAAACCTGATACACATCTTTCACAAAGTCCTGTTCAGCAGGCGTATTGTAAACACTCTCTCCCTTTTTGAACAGGTCATTCACATCTGGAAGATACTTTTCGAAAGCGGCAAAAATCGACTTCAGCGACCACATAAAAATGCCCGCATTCCACAAGAAATCGCCACTTTCAACAAACTGCTTAGCCATCTCCAGTTCTGGCTTCTCTGTGAAAACCTTTACATCATAAATGGAATGATTATCAGGCATGCTTTTTTCATCATTAAACTGAATGTAGCCATAGCCTGTGTTTGGATGCGATGGTTTGATACCAATGGTCAGCAGGCAATCGTTCTCGCTCACTGCCTTCAGACCTTTCTCCACTACCTCCAAAAACACATCTTCTTTGACAATCAAATGGTCGGAAGGTGCCACCACTACTACAGCATTCGGATTTTTCTGTCTGATTTTGAAATTAGCATAATGAATGCAAGGTGCCGTGTTGCGGCGTGCCGGCTCCAGCACTAATTGTTCGTCAGTAACATCCGGAAGTTGTTTTTTAACAATATCCTTGTACTGTTCGCTGGTGACGATGTAAATGTTCTCTTTCGGACAGATTTTGCTGAATCTGCTGAAGGTTTTCTGGATGAGTGTACTGCCGTCCCCTAAAATATCTATAAACTGCTTGGGGGTATTGGAGCGGCTCATGGGCCAGAATCTGGCTCCAATACCTCCCGCCATAATGACGCAGTAGTTGTTATTATTCATACATTATAATAGTTTTCGGTTATCAAGAGAATGATTAGTGGTTAATGATAGAGGAATATTTCCGCCATTTTCTCATTAACCATTAACCATTAATCTCTATTCATTAGTAATATTTATTGTCGTAGAAGAAATTCCGATAGCTCTGACCAAAGCCAGCATCCATCTGGGAGAATATCTTTAACTGATTCTCAGCAACATCCAAGCCTTTCTTGGCTATGGCCTCATTGCTGGTAAGTTGAGCCAATCGAGTGATATTTTTCAGCGACTGGAATGCCAGTGTCAGTTGCTCCTGGTTTTTCTCCAAATCCGTAAGACAGCGTGTAATGATGCTGTTCTGCTTGTCGATGTATGCAGTGGCGAACTTGTCGAATTTCAGTTTCTTCAGTTCTTGCTCAGGCAACTGAAGCTGATAATCGTTCACGATGCTGAACATCTGCTGTGTGAAGAGGATGTTGTAGTTAATCAGCTCGGCATAGCTGTCAGCCATTCTCTCATTATAATTCTTGTCTAACCAGGCCATTTCTTCTACAAACATGTTCCAATAATCGGTAGCCATTTGCAAGCCTTTCTGACGGCCAGTTTCTGTATTCAGTCTGAAATAATCACGTATATAGAACACACAAGTTTGTGAATACCCCAACTGATAATCCATCAGATAGGGGAAGTTGCAAGCCGGCAGAATGTCATTGCAGTGGTCAAGCACTTTCTCCGCGGAATCAATCTTGCCCTCGTTAATCAGCTGTTCAGCCAAACGCTGATGAATCTTACGAATCAAGGTCACCAATCTTACATTATCCTCCGAATGATAAACGCGAGGATCGTTGAAGCCACCCCATGCATACGGATAAGGAGTCTTGGCAGGGGCGTTAGGATTATTCACCCTATCAACACGACTATGGTCATTGAAGACATTCATCAGGTTATTGTACAAAATGTCGGAATTGATACGACCAGCATCATAATAACCTCTCTTCGGTGACTTGATAGGCACCAAGCGGAAAGCCATACCTTCCAACTGGAAATATTCTTCCAGACCAAGATAAGCTTCAGGACCCGTAGTTGACGCATAATAAACTGGTCTTTCCCAGTTGTTGTTGGCCAAGATGTCCATCATGATGATATAAGCCTTCACGTATGTATTTACACCATTGGCATCCATATTCCAACGCAACTTATCCACTATCAAATCAGCGTCTTCAGGAGCAACAGTACCGTTAGCCAACACTTTTTCCTTGTCAACATCCAAAGAGAAGCTGCCTGGGATAGCGATACCAGTGCTTCTATATTTGTCAGAAGGCAAGAAATAAAGCGCTCTTTGATTATCGAACTGAGGCTGTTTCACGTATTCAATAATATCTTTCAGATTGACAAACTGGTTGCCGGCAGGTCCAAGGTGCATCATGTCACGGGTACCGTCCTTGTACTGGTTCCAAGTCATGGAGATGGGGAGTGGGGCAGAGTTGTATGCCTGACGCTTCATCTGATCCACATACCAGCTGGTGCTCAACAAACTGAGGTTGCACACACGCACATCGGTACGGTAACCTTCCACTTCTTGGGCGTACCACAAGGGGAAAGTATCATTATCACCCAAGGTGAAAAGGATGGCGTTGGGGGCACATGAGTCCAAATAGTTCTTGGCCATAGCCAAAGCGGTGTAACGGTTGGAGCGGTCATGATCGTGCCAGTTCTCCTTGGCCAGAATGCCAGGGACAAGACCTAAGCATATCAATGTAACCAACAAAGCGCCAGCTACTTGTACTTTGCTATTCTTGATTTTCTCGAAGAGAGAATAAATACCATATACACCGAAGCCAATCCAGATGGAGAAAGCGTAGAACGAAGCGGCGAAAGCATAGTCACGTTCACGCGGCTGGAAGGGTTCCATATTCAGGTAGAAGGCAATGGCCAAACCAGTCATCAGGAAAAGCCACAGCACCACATACGAGCCTTTCGGGTCTTTCATTGAATACACAATCAGACCAATAAGACCTAAAATCAGTGGCAACATGTAATACTTGTTGTGTCCGGGACGCTCCATGCTGGTGGGCATATCGTTACCATTCACACCTATACGGGTTTTGTCGATAGCTGGAATACCAGTAATCCAGTTGCCCTTGTCAATGTCATTTCTTCCTTGTATATCATTCTGACGGCCCGAGAAGTTCCACATGAAATAACGGAAATACATGTAGTCAAACTGATATGTGTGCATGAATTTCATATTCTGCTGATAGGTAGGCAGCTTGCCTTTGTCCAAGTTTCTGCGGTTTTCCTTATCGGAAGCACTGTCCGAATTATATTGGGCTTTCAGCCAGTTAATATAATTCTGGCGGTGATTACTGGACCACAATCTCGGGAACAACATCATATCGGCAGGATTATAAACCGGTTTTTCTTCCTTTCTCTGGTCAGAAATAATGTATTTTCCTGATTTGTCGTCACGGGTATATACTGGTTTGCCGTCTTTGGCACCAGTATATCTGGAGTTATAGCACTGACCATAGAAAATCGGTTTTGAGCCATATTGCTCACGATTCAGATAGGCCAACAAAGCCACAGCATCTTCTGGATTGTTCTCATCGATGGTAGGATTGGCGTTAGAGCGAATCACCAAAGTGAAGAAAGTTGAATAACCCACCAAGATGAAAACAAAGCAATAAACAGCAGTTAGGAAATTGGCTTTTTTGCGGCTATAGCCATAATGTAATCCCCATGCCACCAGTGCGGCCACCAGCGTAAAGAAGATGACAGAACCAGAGTGGAATGGCAAGCCAATGGAGTTAACAGCAAAAATCTCGAACTTACCGGCCAAATTAACAATCTGTGGAATAATGAAATACAGAATTGTCCCTAACATCACGAAAGACAGTAACAGCGACAAAAACACTCCCCATTCTTCTTTCGATCTGATGGTTCCCTTCTTCACGCAAAGGATAAACAAAGGTATTGTGATGAAAATCCAGTCGAAAATCATCCAACCGGTATTCAGCACGAAACCCAGGAAGAAGGAAATGATGGCCAATGACTGTACGATGCCCATATAAGTGGCCTTGGGAGAAAGTTTGAAATAGACAATCAGCACAACGGCGGGCAAAGTCAGCAAGTTCAGCAAGTGGACACCAATGGAAAGTCCTATGAGATAAGCAATTAAAACTATCCAACGGTTGGGGTTGGTGTTGGACTTTGGATTGTCGTACTCCTCATCCCATTTCAAGATGCACCAGAATACCAATGCTGTAAAAAACGAGGACATGGCATAAACCTCACCTTCCACTGCGGAGAACCAGAATGTATCTGTAAATGTGTAAGTTAATGCACCCACGATGGCGGAACCCACAACAGCCACAATTCTTCCGGGAGTCATTTCGCCCAGCTTCATCACCATCTTGCGGCCCAAGCGGACAATGGTCCAATACAGGAACATAATGGTCAAACCACTGCAAATAGCGGACATGCAGTTGACACAGAAAGCGGCTTTGGTGACATCACCACCAGCGAAAAGCGTAAAGAAACGGCCTATCAGCTGGAAAGTCGGTGCTCCAGGCGGGTGGCCAATCAACAGTTTGTAGGTGGTGGCAATGTATTCACCACAGTCCCACCATGATGCCGTGGGTTCGGCGGTCATAATATAAACGGCAGAAGCCAATATGCCTATCGCCCAACCGATTATATTATTGATTAACTTAAATTTTTTACTCATTGTTTATGTTTTTAATTGTTTTGATTATGCGTTAAAACGTGGAGTCACTCACTACGTTCGCTTGAGAAGTTGCTCGCTTTGCTCGCTCGACAAGACGTTCACTACGTTCACTCGAAAAAATCTTCTTTCCGTCCTCACGAATGCACGCAGTGCATGTCTTTCCGCCTTCCCGTCTAATTTCCGGCGGCTTTGAACTGGCGCAGGAAGCGGACGTCATTCTCAAAATACAGTCTGATGTCGTTGGTTCTGTATTTTAGCATGGTCATTCTTTCGATACCCAGACCGAAAGCATAGCCTGTATATTTCTTGCTGTCGATACCACAATTTTCAAGCACGCTAGGATCCACCATTCCGCAACCTAAGATTTCCACCCAACCGGTATGTTTACACAAGGCACAGCCGCTGCCGCCACAGATATTGCAGGAAATGTCCATTTCTGCTGACGGTTCAGTGAAGGGGAAGTAAGAAGGGCGCAGACGGATTTTGGTTTCGTTGCCGAACATTTGCTGGGCAAAATACAGCAAAGTTTGTTTCATTTCCGCAAACGACACATTTTCAGCAATATACAAACCTTCCACTTGATGGAATATGCAATGGGCACGGGAGGTGATGGCCTCGTTACGGAACACACGTCCTGGGCAAATCACGCGGATGGGAGGTTGCTGTTTTTCCATGGTACGCACTTGTAAAGAAGAGGTGTGGGTACGCAGCAGGATGTCGGGGTGCAACTCCACAAAGAAGGTGTCCTGCATATCACGGGCGGGATGTTCTTCCGGGAAGTTCAAGGCAGTGAACACATGCCAGTCATCTTCCACATCGGGACCGGAAACGGTGCTGAAGCCAATCTTCTCGAAAATCTCGCAAACTTCATTCATCATGATGGAGATAGGGTGCATGGAACCTACGGAAATGGCCGTTGAAGGACGGGTTACATCCATTTGGCTACCCGTGCTGACGGATTGCATTTCCATCTTCGTTTTGGCATCTTCGTATAGTTGCTGGGCCTTCTGTTTCAGCTCATTGACTTGCTGGCCGAAGCTTTTGCGCTCTTCTGGAGCTACGTTTTTGATTTCTGATAGCAGTTCCTGCAACTCGCTTTTCTTGGCCAAGAATTTCAGGCGGAATTGCTCAAGGTTTTCCATGCTGCTGATACCGAATTGCTCCAGCTCAGATTTTATTTTGTCGATATTATTCATTTGTTGAATTGTTGATCTGTTTATTTGTTTAATCGTTTATACGTGGAGTCACTCACTTCGTTCGTTCGGGAAGCCGCTCACTTTGTTCGCTCGTTAGGGCGAAAAAAAATCCACGTCTTCACGTCTTAACAATTGATTTTACTTCATGATTTCTGCGGAGATAATCTTAATATCTTCTACCGGTCTATCACGGCCGTCTTTCTTCTGGGCGGCAATTTTGTCCACGATTTCCATACCGGACACTACCTCGCCGAAAACAGTATAATCGCCATCCAAATGAGGAGCGCCACCGATAGAAGTGTAGTCCTTAATTTGATCCATGCTGTAGGTCTTGCCAGTCATCTGGATCACACGGTTTATCTCATTGGTATTGAATACTCTGCCATCCACAATATAGAACTGTGAGCCCGAAGATTCTTTCTTGGGGTTGACATTGTCGCCCATACGGGCAGCGGCCACCGCGCCACGCTTATGGTACAAGCCCGGCACAAACTCTGCGGGTATGGTATAGCCGGGGCCACCATTGCCTAACATCTGTCCTGGCTTGGCAGTCTTGGACTCTGGGTCGCCCGTCTGAATCATAAAGTTCTGTATAATACGGTGGAAAAGAACGCCATCGTAGTATTTGTCGTTCACCAATTTGATGAAATTTTCCTTGTGCAGGGGGGTCTCGTCGTACAAAGCGATGACGATGTCTCCCATGGAGGTTTTCAGTAATACTTTTGTCATTTCAGTCTTTTTTTTCTTTTTGGTCGGATTTTTCTGCTCCTGATTGTCGCTTCCCGCATTGGTGGCATCTGCTTGGCTGGTCTGTGAGCAACCTAGCATCAGCAAGGCAGACAATAAGATAATCAGCACTTTATGTTTCTTCATAGCTATATAATATATACTTTATAACTGCAAATTCACAGTTTTATTTTAAGCTTGCAAATTTAAAAAAAATTCCCCAATTACATAGGGAAATATACATAACTTTTCTAAAACAAAAAGTTACCTGAAAATCGGGTTGTAAAAGGATACCCAAAGCTCGGAGTTATTGCAGTCCAACCAGGGTGATGAATGCTAAAAGCTTATCTATCGTTTTTCTTGATCCTCACCGTCAGCTGCACCTGCTCCTCGGGGTGGGCTTCCGGATTGATTCTGTTGATACGGCATTCGAAAAGGTCGTCGTGACCCATGTCGAAGAAGGGTGAGAGTTTCTGGTTGTCGCTGCGGGGAATGTAGCCGAGGAGGAAATCCTCGCCGTCGTTGTTGAAGATGACCTGTATAGCTTCGGGGTCATAGCGGTTGTCGGCCTCGCGCTCCAGGCGCAACGGCATTCCGATTTTCAAATGGTCCCAAACGAGATCTGCATCGTGAAACTTGCGGCCAGCTAAATGGCAGTCCATGTAAAATTTGCTTTTTGCTTTCATAATCTGTTGTTTTTTAAATTCACGCTGCAAAAATATACAGGCACTGTGCCAAAAAGCGGACCAGTGTCGAATTTTTTTTCTGAAAAATCACAGCTGATGATGAGTTTTTACCGTTTTTTTACCATAACGTTGATAACTAATGGATATTCTCATTAATCTTTCGCAACGTAATGCGTTCTGCCCGACTGATGGTGTTTACTAAACCATACATATCTTTTGAAAAGTGCTGATGCCTTCATTTTTGGAAATAATTATAGGGTTTTAAACTGCAAAATTATAAAATTTGCTAATTGGCAAATTAATATAACTACCTCATAATAAAAACTTCCTCATTAAAAAAGATATGCCCATATCTATAGTGTTCATATTTTTACTATATTTGCAAAATCAAACAGACATAGAAATGAGTTATAAATCAGTGAAATTTGTCATAGACCTTCTAAAGAAAAATGGATATGTGCTGAAAAGTCAGAAGGGCAGTCACATGAAGTTTGAGAAAGACGGAAAGATAGTGATTGTCCCAAATCATGGAAGCAAAGGCATTGAAAAAGGTACCTATTACAATATCCTGACTCAGGCTGACTTAGAAGAGTAATAATCAATACAAAATATATGAAAACAGTAGAAGTAATTGTGGAATATGCAGGAAAAAACCTGAGCGCCTATATCGAAGGAGCACCCATCATCACCGTAGGCAATAACATACAGGAGGTGGAGCATAATATGAGGGAAGCGATAGAACTCTATTTGGAAGACAATCCAGATCCTTGTGAATTGCTTTCCGGTGAGTTTGAGTTAAAGTTCCGTATTGATACGGCCACCTTTCTCAACTATTACAGCGGCATCTTTACCAAAGCAGCCCTCAGCCGCATTACTGGCATCAATGAACGGCAATTATGGCATTATGCGGCAGGAGTTCACAAACCTCGCCGCAAGCAGACTGAAAAAATCCAGCTTGGTATCCAAAACCTTACCAAGGAATTAGAGGCTATATGCTTGGTATAATTATTATCAACTCCTTAATCCATTCCCCATGAAACGCCTCTTTATCGCTACAAAAATAGAACTGAACGAGCAGTATATGAGCTTGATGCGGCAACTGCAACGGCAATTGTCGGGCGATAAGATTGTGTGGGTAGATAGCCAATTGCAACATCTGACCCTCCGATTCTTGGGACAAACAGCTGATAATCATATTCCTAAGCTCAAAAAAATGCTGAATGTGCTAGCCAACCAGACACAGGCTTTTTCGCTAAACTTGGACAAGTTAGGCATTTTCGGCAGCAAATACGCCCCAGAAGTCCTTTGGTTAGGTTTCTCGGAATTTGTGCCTTACCTACAGTTGTTTGAAAAGATGGAAGAACATCTTTTGGATCTCGGCTTCGAGCCCAACCACGGCAATGTCGTGCCTCACATCACCTTGGGACGCATCAAAGAGACGCAAAGCAAAAAGTACTTCTGGAAGGTCTTTGAACAAAACCAACCAACATTTTCACAAAGCATTCCTATTAACGAAATCACCCTCTACCAGAGCCGACTACAACCAACGGGACCTATCTACAAAGCCCTGCATACGGCCTATTTAAAACAGTAGAGACGTACCGTGGTACGTCTCTACAATAATTGCGTTATTTCCTAATATTTGCTGAAATGCGATTAATCGCGTCTCAACAGGAATTCCGTGCATCCTTTGTTTTTCGTCGAGACGCGTCACGGCACGTCTCGACAACCATGACACATTTTTATTTCATGGCCTCTACTGCGGCTTTGATACGGCGGCAAGCTTCTTTCAGATTGGCCTCTGAGGTGGCGTAGGACAGACGGATGCAATTGTCGTCGCCGAAAGCGGAACCCTGCACCAATGCCACATTAGCATCATACAACAGGTACATGCATAAGTCGGTTGAGTTCTCAATAGCTGTTTTCTTGTAGGTGGCTGCGAACTGGGAGTCGGCGGGCACGTTTTTGCCGTACAAAGCTGACACATCGGGGAAGAAATAGAAAGCACCCTGGGGCATACGCTGCTTGAAGCCTGGAATCTCATTCAGCAAGGCAAATACCATGTCACGACGGGCTTTGAAGGTGTTGCGCATGTCAATGATGTCCTTGGATGTGGTCGGATCCATCTCCATGGCTTTGATGGTGGCACGCTGGGCAATAGAGCATGTAGCGGAGGTAACCTGACCTTGCAGTTTCTTGCAAGCCTTGGCAATTTTCAACGGAGCGCCAATGAAACCGATACGCCAGCCAGTCATGGCAAATCCCTTGGCCACACCGTTCACGGTCACCACTTGGTCTTTGATAAAATCGAACTGGGCTATGCTCTCATGTTTTCCAACAAAATTGATGTGTTCGTAAATTTCGTCGGCCATCACCACTACTTGCGGGTGTTCTTTCACCACCTCAGCCAAGCTGCGCAACTCGTCTTTGCTGTACAACATGCCTGTAGGATTTGACGGGCTGCTGAACATGATAAGCTTTGTTTTGGATGTGATGGCTTCTCTCAGCTGCTCGGCAGTGATTTTGAAATCATTTTCCAATTTGGCGGGTACATATACACATTTGCCACCGGCAACCTTTGCGATCTCGCGGTATGATACCCAATAAGGAGTGGGGATAATCACCTCGTCACCAGGGTTTACCAGGCTCATAACTACCTGATAAATAGCCTGCTTGCCACCAGTAGAAACTACAATCTGGTTGGTGTCGTAATCCAAGTTGTTATCTCTTTTGAATTTATGACTGATAGCTTTCAACAAATCGGCGTAGCCAGGAACTGGCGGATAGTGAGTGTAATTGTCGTCAATGGCTTGTTTGGCGTATTCCTTCACACATTCCGGTGTGTTGAAATCGGGTTCGCCAATGCTGAGACTGATAATGTCTTTGCCTTGTTCTTTCAATTCACGGGCAATCTGAGTCATCGCTAAGGTTTCTGATTCACCCATCGCTAAAATTCTGTCTGATAAAATTTCCATAGTGTTGTTTTTTTATTTTGTTGTTGTTGTCTTTATTACTACCACTGCTTTTCGGGCATTATTACTTTCACTACCCCGCCCTTCGGGCACCCCTTCTAAAAGAAGGGGAATTAGTTTTTTCGCTCCTTCGTCGAATCTAAAAGAAGGGGAAATGAAATTTCTTTTAATTCCTAATTAATCCTTTCAACTCATCTGGCTGTGCAATAATGTATTCCGCCTGGTGTTCGGTCAGTTCCTGACGGTCGCGATAGCCCCACAATGCACCTACCGCTTTCAGGCCCGCACGATGCGCTGTGTCCATGTCCACACCAGTATCTCCCACATACAGAGATTCTTCTGCACCAACCCCGGCTATCTTCAAAATGTCAAATACAATCTGCGGATGAGGTTTCACAGGAATACCTTCCCGTTGCCCTATCACTGCTGTGAATTTAATGGTAGGAAAATAATGCTCCATAAGTGGCATCATCGCCTTGTTCACTTTATTCGAGGCTACTGCCAGCATTACACCTCGCTCCTGCAAAGTTTCCAATGTCTCCACCATGCCAGCATACGGTATGGTCTTGTCTTCTTTGTGAATATCATAATAAGTCACCATTTCCTGAAAAACTTGCTCCACAAAGTCAGCCTGCCTCTTGTCTTCAGGCAGAATACGCTCTACCAATTTATGGATACCATCGCCTACAAAATAGCGGTAGCTGTCCAGCGGATGTTCTGGGAAACCGTATTTCCGCATTAGATAATTGCATGAATCCGCCAAATCCTCCAGCGAATTGAGCAACGTGCCGTCCAAGTCAAAAATCACTAGTTTTATCATATAGAGAAGGGAGAAATAAAATCTTTGAATCGAACACCAACTAAGTCTTTTTCTGAAATTACCGACGGATCGGTTTTCCAGTCAATATTCAAATCCGGATCGTTGAATAAAATCGATGCTTCTGAAGCTTTGTTATAGAACTCCCCGCATTTGTATGCGAAAATAGTGTCATCTTCCAAGGCTACAAAGCCGTGGGCAAAGCCTGTGGGAATATAAAACTGCATGAAATTGTCGTCGCTCAACTCCACGGCATGGTGCTTTCCGTATGTCGGACTGCCTTTTCGGATATCCACTGCCACATCCAGCACACGGCCTTTGATTACCCGCACCAGTTTTGACTGAGCGAAGGGTGGGCACTGGAAATGCAGCCCACGAATCACAGCTTTTTTAGAAAAAGACTGGTTGTCCTGCACAAAAACATCTGTGATTCCGGCTTCTCTGAATCTTTTTTCATTGTAATTCTCAAAGAAATAGCCTCGTTCGTCATAATACACATCGGGTTTAACGAGCAGCAGTCCTTCTATTTCAGTTTTTATGATTTCCATTTTTTTGAATTATGAGTTAAGAATTAAGATTGAAAATGAGTTAAACGTATTCATGATTATTAACTTTCAGTTTATTTAGTCTTCCGATTCGGCGGCGATAAAATCACGATAGAGGTTCAGCACCCTGGCCTTGGAAAGGAAGCCGATGTAATCTCTCTCGTGCGTTATTACCGGCATGTTGAAATTCTGTGTACGGTTGAATTTCTCCAACATTTCCTCCCCACTGTCGGTATCGTAAATAAATTCCTCGGGTTCTATCATCAAATCATCCACCAGCACTTTATCATATAATTCCTGGTTGAAAATCATGTCCCGGTGGTCATCCATTACCAAAAGTCCGGCAAACTTGTCGTTTTCGTCCAATACCACAAACAAATTCCGTTTGCTTTTGGCGATATACTGGGTATATTCTCTCAAAGTGCTGTGCAGTGGCAGCGTTGTGATATTATAATCGATGATTTTATTCCAGTTGATTTTCTTTAAGGCAAATTTATCCTTGTTATGTGTTTTCAAATGGCCTTTTTCTGCCAAATTACGTGTATATACAGAGTATTTTTCGATAGGAGACACACACAGATACGAAATCAGCGAGGTGATCATCAGGGGTATCAGCAGGGAGTAGCCAGCCGAAATTTCAGCGATAAGGAAAATGGAGGTCAGCGGTGCCAGCATCACGCCGGACATCACGCCGGCCATGCCTGCCAGCACAAAGTTGATGTGCGGCAGGTTGAAGCCTAAGTAATAATTGGCGATTTCCGCCACTAAATAGCCTGTGAACGCGCCTACAAACAGGGTTGGGGCAAACACACCGCCGATACCGCCGGCAGCTGTGGTTACCGCAGTGGCTATTACTTTCAGAAAGATTATGAGTAGCAGAAAGACTATCAACATCCAATGCCGTTGTGACAATAAAAACAGTGGGGAGCGCTCGAAAAGATTCACCACATCGCCCCTTAAAAGGGCATTGATACTTTCGTAGCCTTCACCGAACAATACGGGCAATAACAGAATCAGTGCGCCCAAAACTACACCGCCAATCAAAATTTTCAGCTGTATCCATTTGATTTTCTGGAAACTTTTTTCAATAAATCTCAGCAATCTCAGAAAATAAATGGAGATAAAACCTGTCAATATGCCCAATATGATATAAAAAGGAATATTCTTGAGGAAAAAGAACTGGGTGCTGGCAATGTCAAGGGTTAAAGTATCCCCCAGAAACAGCAGGGACAACACTGTTCCTGTAGCCGCCGAAATCAGCAGGGGCAGCAAGGCGGCGCTGGTCAAGTCGAGCATCAGTACCTCAATGGCAAAAACGATAGCCATAATGGGGGCCTTGAAGATGGCTGCCACCGCCGCTGTCGAGCCACAGGCCAACAAAAGTGTGGTACTCTTGGCGTTGAGGTTAAAGAGCCGTGCCAAGTTGGAACCAATGGCGGAACCTGTCAGCACCATAGGAGCCTCCAGTCCTACGGAACCGCCAAAACCGACGGTCAGCGTACTGGCCACCATTGAAGAGTACACGTTATGCCTGCGTAGTTTGCCTTCGCTTTTAAAAATTGATTTCAACACAATGGAAACCCCATGCCCAATATGGTCTTTGATAACCTTTCGTGTGTATATGACTGTCAGCACAATGCCCACAATAGGAAATGCGAGATAATAATAATTGACTTGTGCGTTAGGGAAGGTGTCGTTAAGCAAGGAGACTGTCAGATGCATCAGATTCTTGACGATGATTGCCGCTGTGGCACCAAAAATACCCACAAAGAAACTCAGCACCAGAATGGTCACCTGTATGCCCAATTTCTGCTTCATCCACCGCCTGCAACGGTATAGAACCGATGCGCCAAGTTTGTTTTTCATCAGTTTCCTCTATTGTGTTAAATAATTCTCTAATAACGTATTTCAACCTTGTCGCCGATGTGCAGATCCGCCAATACAGCGATACGGCTATTATTCAGGGTCAATTCCATATACCCTAATCTGTTATCTGTGATATAAACATCCTCCTCTTTCGGATCATAAAAATCATGATAACGTGTTACTGTGATATGTTTGATGGAGGACAGTATCAATGAGAAATTTCCTTTTTTCACTGCCTTCCTGAACATTTCCACAGGAATATCCGTAACCGCATTGCAATTGGTGTCGATATAAGCCACATGTCCCGTGATAATTTTGTTAACCGTATCATGATCGGGAGCAAGTTGTATTTTCCGTACAAAATTCTCGTATGGCTGAGTGTGTTCTTGCAGCTTGCCCTCAAAATGCAATTGGGCCATCGTGACACACTTTTCCAATACCGTGTTGCTCTCATCAGGAAGGTTCAATGCCGTCGCTTTTATTTCTGCATCATCACCAAAAAGCAATGAAAACACCCCACTGTCCTCACCCATGAAGAAATGTCGGTCATATTCTACCATGACAGGCATGGAAGTATGCGACATGGTGGTTCCTGTCAGAATAATATGGAGCGTTTGTTCAGGGAAGGATTTGTAGCTGTTTTTCAGGATAAATGCAGTTTGCTCCACGCTGAAGCCATCAACGGCATGGGTGATATCAATGATATTGGCATCTGGAATGGCTTTCCACAATTGTCCCTTAAACATGGCCACGTATGGATCACGCAGTTTCCAGTTGCTGATTAATGTGATGTTTTTCATTGTTTTTACGAGGGATTTCGAATAATTTACACAATCTGCAAAGTTAGCACTTTTTTTTGAATTATAAGTGGTTTTTCCTATTTTTTACATGGAATTTGTTACAGACCGCGAACAATAGACAACAGACCACGTACAATTGGTGTATTGGTATGTTATAATATTGATAATTAATGCATTGACCAATTTGCTAATTTGCCAATTAAGTAGTATTTTTGCGTTTTGAATTTAATGTATTTCTGATGACGGCACAAAAAGCATACGCATTGGTTACAGGCGCCAGTTCCGGTATAGGTTACCAGTACGCCCGGATTTTGGCAGAGAAAGGTTATAACCTCCTTATTATCAGTAATGAGGAATCAGCACTTGAAGAAAAACAACAACAACTGGAGCAGGACTACAAGGTGGAAGTTGTAGCCCTGACACGCAACCTGGGCACACAAGACGCCGCCAAAGAATTGTATGACTGGTGCAAAATGCAAAATATTGAAGTTGAGGTACTTATCAATAATGCTGGGGTTTATCACGACCGGGATTTTTTGGCTGATACTGCCGCTTTCAACGAGATGATTCTCAACTTGCATGTCACCACTCCGTCCATGCTCATTTATTATTTTGCGCAAGACATGGTGGAACGTCACAAAGGTTACATTCTCAACATGAGTTCCATAACTTCTGAGATTGCCGTGCAACGTTTGGCCACCTACAGTGCCACGAAAGCGTATCTGAAGAACTTTTCACGCTGTGTGCACATCGAATTGTATCATAAGGGGGTTTATCTCACCGCTGTCCGTCCTGGAGCCGTTAACACAGGTTTATATAATATTAGAGATGGTGCCACCAAGGCAGGCATGATCATTGGCTATATTACCACTCCCGAAAAATTAGCCCGCAGAGGTATTCGCGCTTTGTTCAACAAGCGGGCACAAATTACTCCCGGCTTCTGGAATCATGTATTGATATTTTTGGTTTCTTTGTTACCTACCGGACTATTACGCCTAATTCGCCGCTGGAAGATTTTTTGATCACGGAATTATGACATAATAGATTAGGAGGGTTAAACATATAGAGACGATGCACGCATCGTCTCTACAACTATTAATTGTTAATTATCAATTGCCTGGTGTCCAATATCATTTCGGTAAAATAGCGCATCGCTATTGATTTTGTGCACGCCTTCGTAGGCATCTTTTTGTGCTTCCTGAATAGTGCGGCCACGGCCCACCACAAAGAGCACACGACCACCGGCGGTTACCCATTTGCCATCTTTCTTTGCCGTGCCCATGTGGAATACCAGTTGTTTCACCTCATCCAATCCGTTTATAGGCAATCCTTTCGGATAACTGTCAGGGTAGCCTTTTGACGCTAATACCACTCCTAAGAATGTGTCGTCGTGAAATTCCACGTGAGTAGGCTTGCCATTCAGCACATCCAAAATATGCTGTACCAAATCGCTTTTGATTTTCGGCAATACCACTTCGGTTTCCGGGTCACCGAAGCGTGCGTTGAACTCAATGACTTTCGGGCCGTTTTTGGTCAACATCAAGCCACCATATAATACCCCGCAGAAAGGCTTTCCTTCTTCCACCATGGCAGCGGCCACAGGTTTCATGATTTTCTCAACAGCCTCATCAATAGCTGTTTGTGGAATTATCGTTACGGGCGAATAGGCGCCCATGCCACCTGTATTGGGACCTTCATCACCATCGAAAGCCCGTTTATGGTCTTGTGCTATAACCAGAGGTACCACTTCACACCCATTTACCAATGTCAGCAACGAAAATTCAGGCCCTTCAAGATACTCTTCTATCACCACCTTGCCTTCTCCGAATTTCGTGTCCAGGAGCATATCGCGTAATGCCGCATCGGCTTCTTCTGTGGTCATGGCTACCACAACGCCCTTGCCTGCTGCCAAACCATCGTATTTGATGACGATAGGGGCACCTTTTTTATCCAGATATTTTTTTGCGGACTCATAATCCGAAAAAGTGGCGAAATCTGCTGTGGCTATATGATATTTTCGCATTAATTCCTTGGCGAACTCCTTGCTGGCCTCAATTTGGGTCGCGGCTTTTGTGGGACCGAATACCTTGATGTTATTTTTGATCAACTCATCGGCCAAACCATTTTGAAGAGCCGCTTCAGGTCCGATAATGACCAAGTCAATGGCGTTTTCTTTCGACCACTGCACGATAGCCGCATTGTCAGTCTCATTTATGGGTACATTTATGAATTGTTGTCCGATACCAGCATTGCCGGGGGCGACAAAAACCTGACTTACTAAGTTTGACTGAGCCACTTTCCATGCTATCGCGTGTTCGCGGCCACCTCTTCCGATGATTAAAATTTTCATATTGTGTTGTTTGTTTATATTTTTTCTATGCGACGACTGCAGTTCCTCCTCAAAATCAAAGTCCTAATTATTCTGTAATGAAAGATTGAAATTTATTTTATTTATACTGAATGCGATAGGCGTCGTAACGTGCCATCACCTCCTTGGCATATTTTATGGAATGGTTGCCAGGGTAATAGCCGCAGCGCACAACGGGGTCGTTATAATATTCTTTTTGGGATTTCAGGCTCAGGTATTTGAAGATATTCCGCCAGGAGTCAACACTGTCTTTCTCATATTTTGTACATAGAGCCATAGCGTCTTGCAGGTGTCCGCTACCGGCATTATAGGCTGCCGCGGTCACATATAGCCTGTCTTCTTCGTTTTTGATGCCAAGATACTTCTTGTACAGAGAATAAATATGTTTTATGCCTCCCCTTATCTGTTCATCTACAGAGGAAGTGTCTGTAATGCCATAATTCAGGGCGGTTTCAGGCATGAGTTGCATGATACCGAAACTGCCGCCCACTCCCACTAAATCCGTGTTGAATTTTGTCTCCTGAAAAATGATGGAGGACACGAAGCGCCAGTCTAAATTATAGGGTTTGCAATATTTTTTGATAATGGCATCGTATTCGGATATGGACCCCCGATTGCTTTTGCCGAAAGAATTCCGGATGACATGAGAATTTGTACTATGGTATCGCTGACAAAGTGATGCATACTGTTTAGTTCGCTTAAAGTGGTCTATCCAGTTGTTGATGCTGTCGTTCAGTATAGGATTATTGGGATTTAATACCCACTCACGGTTAAAATCGCTGCCGATACGCCCCACGATCTTCAAATTAGGATAAAAGGGGAGTAGGGTGACAGCCAGATTATAGTCGGAGGCGATGAAATCGATTTTCTTTTCAGCCAAAAGTTCGAAAAGGTCTTCGGTGTTTTGATGTTCAGAATAGACCAACTTCCATTTTGCTTTATGGTCAATATCCACAAGAGTCACATCCACAGGAAATTGTGCGGGGATATGCAATTCATTTGTGGAAGTATCACTGATTTTTGTCTTTTTTTGCGAGATCAGAACAGGATACGAATAGGAATGGGGCTCGGAAAAATTCAGATATTGGGCAAAGATTTGGCTTTTGTTCACATCCATCGCCACCAAATCAAAGTCATTGGCATAGCAAGAAAAAAAAGCGTTTTCGGGGTCGCTCTCAACAGTTATCTGTATATTTTTGTCCATATCCTTCGCCATCTGTTTCAGCATATCATACTGAAAACCGATAGGGGATCCTCTATAAACAAAATAATCGGATGCGTGATAAAAAAGCAGCGCATGGATGGTGTCATGGCTGTTTTCGACAGGAGCTTCTATGGAAACATGAGTGTTTCTCCTATCGCCATATTTATGGAATAGCAGAATGCCACAAACAGCACAAAGAATGATTAAAATAATATAACTGACACTACCTTTTTTCAAAGGGCAAGTTTTCGTTAATATTCTTGCATCATAAGGACAACTTTTTCCACGGTTTGTCCTTCCTGTAACTTAACTTGTGCAGAACCTCTGTAATTTTTGACTGTAATATTTCCGCTTTCGTCTTTTACAGAATCAACTTTTGTTGCCGAGATATTCAGAAGAGCCTCGTATGGATATGTGTGTTCGTAAACTCCATTGTCATCGGTGACAGTGTCTTTATACTGTTCAATAGCTGGATGAACTGTTCTGCCAGAGGCCACAGCACCAGGATATATTTCCAAAATGGCATTAGCAACCGCTTTGCCAGTGTCAAGGCCTGTAGTGGTATAGTTGCAAGTTATTTTTAATCCACAGCTGTAGTTCTTCTTGCATTGTGTCATGGTTAAGAGGATAACCAGAGCTATAACGGGTATAAAAAACAGTGACTTTTTCATAATGATATACTTATTTCAAACTGAATGCAAAAATACATTATTTTTTTTAAATCACAACTCTTCCATTATCATTTCTCCTCTCGGGTTGAAAACCCTGTATTTTGAGAAATGCTCATCGGCTTCGAAACCATCACCATAATTCACCGTGCCGTCGGCTTTGGTTTGTTTCACGGGCACCACGGAATAAATAATCTGCTTATATTTATCCCAGATTATCTGTTCAGACTCAATGGTTTCGTTCTTTTTCAAATCTTTGATAATCACGTTTTTAGAGGCTTCCATACGAGGGGGAACTTCCGAACTGATGGCATAATCAGCTGTCAGCACCGATTGTTTCTCGCCCCATTCGTCATATGCGTATATGGTTATACCGTCAGGGCAGTCCATATAGGATGTATCCCCCATATATTTGTTCAGTGTGGGGGCGAACAATTCGAAGGAGGTGATACCGGCGTCGCTGAAAGTAATATGGATATCTGTGGCCGATTCATCCGGGAATTTGCCGTTACACTCTTTAGCCACGACAGCTTCCCTGTGTTTTCCACAAGAAAAGAACAGTACCATCAAGGCAAGTGCGATAATGATACTGTTCTTTGTTATTTTCATTATAATATCAGCTTGAATTAGCGGGTAATTCTAATTTTAGCGGACAGTGGTTGTTTCTTGGATCCAGCAGCCTACGTGGAAGGACTGGCCATCTTGCAGACCTCTGACAAAACGGTCTTGTTTGGAGGGGAATGCAAGTTTTGCTCTTTTTTCGCTGGCGGTCTCTGCGCAGCTCGGATCTACAGCGGCAGCTTTGGCGTATTTGTCAGCGGCAGCCCAATTGTAGCAACGGGGTAGGAAGTCATCGCCACCGCAACGGTTTCCGGAAGTAGCGTACAAGTCACCAATCAGGATATAAGCCTTGCCACAGTTCGGGTGAATTTTGATGGCTTGCAAAGCCGCTGAACGAGCTTCGGAATACTTCTGCTGCAATTGATAGGCTAAACCTAACATATAGTAGCAGTCAACTTTCTGTTCCTGGGTTTCGAACAATGAAATTGCTTCGTTGAAGTATTCAATGGCTTTGTCCACTTCATTGTTTCTTAACGACAGGTTACCCATCAGGTATGCGCTTTGTGCACCAGGTTCAGCAGCGTGTACCAATTCCAATGCTTCCTTGAAAACAGGAGATGTGATGCAGTTGCCTTTGCTCATGGTCAACACCATTTTTTTCAGAGCCTTGATGTTATTTCTGTTCTGGTCGATTTTCTTGGCATATACCTGTTCGAGCACGTTGCAAGGTGCGTAGGGCTGGAATTTGCCTTCGATATTTGACAGTGTTTTGCGGTAGTTGCTCACAAGTTTCATCTGACGGGCAGTATCTGCGGACAGTTGTTTGAAACGCTTGTCATATTCCATCTTGTCGATTTGGCCAAGTTTGAAAGCGGAATCCAGATTGATGAAGTTGGGCAGCTGTTTCTCATATTTTACGTATGCGTTGACGATGGCTACATCAATATAGTCGGTAGCTCTTTCGTATGCGTCAATGATAATGGTGGTATCCTTTTTCATTTGGGTCATGATTTCAGATACGGTGAAGTAGGAGTCCCAAATGCCGGGCTGGGTGTTCTCCTTTTCCATTTCCACTGAGCTGACAAACCAATTGTACACTTCTTCGATGGCTTCATAATTTCTGCTGCTCAGATAGCTTTTCATTCTGTAGCGTGTAGTATTGAAAGCCATGAAACCCAAACCATTACCTTCAGTGTATTTTTTCGGGAAATACAGATGACGGTTTCTGTATGATTCAATCAGGTCGTCAATCAATGCTTCTCTCTTGGCGGAATCCTTTTCATTCTTGATCAGGTTGTCGAACAAGGTTTGTGCATTGGTATAAATGCCATCCCATGCGCAAGGGCAGTTGTTTACTACATAATGCCATGGAGTCAAGGCATCAGCATATTGTTTGTTGTTGAAAAAAATTCTGAAGGAGCTAACTTCTTCGAGGCATTTCAATGAGTCTGCTTCGGTAGCACCATACTTGAAATTGCAGCCCTGTGAAAAGGCCAGACTGGTCATTAAGCAGAGCAAACTTACAAAAAATAGCTTTTTCATTTCTATTGAGTTTTTGATGTTATTTTTATTGATGATTCTTTTGTTGACAAGTTTAAATCCTACTCCAATTTAACCCGTTGGTACCAGCGTTCCACCAAGACCAAGTTCAATCCGATTTTGACATAATTCTGTCGGATGAGGTCGTTCTTCAAGTTGCCCATACTGCCGTATTCCAGTAGCAGGTTCAGGGAACATTTGGAGTTGAAGGTCTTGAAAGGCAGGCCAATACCTGCGCTGATAGAAAACTCGGAGATGGGTATGTCGCGTATTTGGATGTATCCCGTGGAGAAGCGGGTTCCAATACGGAAAGCGATATTTTTGCCGAATTTGCCAGAGCTTGGGTCGGGAATGAATTGCAAGCCGGCATTGATGACAATGGCGTCCTTCAACGAATCCACGCTGGCAGCTGTGGTGGAGTTTTTCCATTTCAGCGAATATTTTTGCCAGTTTTGCCAAGTGACATCCATGCCCACCAACAGCTTGTCTTTATAGGAATATGACAGGCCTCCACCTACAGACTGGGGAATTCTCATGCTACCTTTTTGATTCAGCACCGCGTATGCGGTGTCGTAGGTGTTCACGCTGTTGTATTCGTTCACATAACGATTAACCAATAGGTTACGCTTCATCCATACATAAGCGGAGTTCTCATACACGGCTCCTATGCCTAATTTGTGGAACTCACCGATATTCACTTTATATTGTAAGCCAGCCTGGATATATATGCCATCGGCATAGTCGTTTTGGGCAATGCGGTAGTTGTAGTAATAGTCGCCGCCAAATTCCTCATATCGAGTGGATGACAAGGTGCCGAACAGGTATGAAAGGTTGAATCCAAAAGACAGGCCTTTGCAAAGCTTGAAAGCGTTGCCCCAATATAATTGCATCAGACCTCCTGTGCCCGAGTATTTATAGTTCACGTTACCGATTTCAGGCAGTGTTTGCACATCAGTAATGTTATAGCCTCTATCGCTGAATGGAATAAAGCCAACACTGGTGCGCCAATGTTTGGTTACAGGCAAACCAATGGTGATATAGCCCAAACGGCCAATGGTTCCTTTTTGCGTTAAAGCTGTGGTTTTAAGGTGAATAGAAGAAATGTTGAAAGCAATATCCCCCACGAAAGACAGGGAATCGAAAGCCACGTATGAAGCTGGATTTCGGAAATTGATATAGTCGTTGGATTGCATGGCGTAGGACACATTGCCCATAGATGCCAAAGTCATGTTGGAAGTGTTGTTGACCAAGCCTATACCGTAACGTGAATAGGGAGAACTGATCTCATTTTGCGCAAAACAGCCTGTCCAAATCAGGGTGAACAGACTTATACAAATAATTAGAAATACCTTATTTTTCAACATTATAGCGCAAAATTTCGAATAAACCCCAAAGTACAATATTTGGGGCTGCAAATATCGGAAATTTTATTGACTTTTGCAACAGGTCGGTATCGCCCCCCGTCAACAGCACTTTCAAGTCGCCAAATTGCTGGCTATATGCGGCGATTGTTCCGCCAATTTCGAACACGATACCATTCACCACGCCATTGAGGATGGACTCTTCGGTGTTGGCACCCACCAGCTGCTTCGGAGTGTTTTTGTGTATCAGGGGTAATTTACGGGTGTAATGTTTCAAGGCCTTGAAACGCATGTCGATACCTGGAGCAATGGAGCCGCCGAGGTATTCGTTTTGTGCGTTGATAAAGTCGCAAACCAAGCAGGAACCTGATTGGATGGAGAGCAAATTTTGATTGGGATAAAGTTTGTTGGCACCTACGGCATTGGCCACCCTGTCCGGTCCTAAGGATTCGGGAGTCAGATATTTAATACTGATTGGGAGGGGCGTGCCGGAAGAAAGCACTATCAATGGACAATGTTTTTTTATAAATATCTCAATATCAGTATTATACTTTCCTACTGAGGATAAGATAGCATGAGAAAAATGGTGCTGGGCAAAAAGTCGTGCCAAGCGGACAGCTGTCACTTGCCTATATTTGTGTATTTCCAGCAACTCGCCCTTTTCGGAGAATACTGCTACTTTATGCAAAGTGTTGCCGATGTCAATGATGAGATACATTATTATTTTTTTAAAGGTGCAAATTTACATAAAATCCTCGAATTACACACAGACGAATAAATTTTTTGTGGGAACGCACTGTGTGCGTCCGAAAAAATATAGAGGAAAGATACAATTTTTAAATTAGCAAATTAATTAGTGTGCTAATGTGCTAATTAATTTTGTTAAGACGGGGAGACGATAATTGAATATTAGAGCGAATGAAATGAGCGTCTTAACGAACGAACGCAGTGAGTGACTTCCCGAGCAAACGAAAGTGAGCGTTTTACCGCATAAACGATTTAACTAATTAACAAATCAACGTAAAACAAATTTTAGTATTTTTGCCAAAATTTTGTGTCATGTTTAATGTACCTGTTTTAGTGATAGTATATAACCGGATGTTTGAGGCACATAATTTATTCCAAATCATCCGGCAAGTGCAGCCTGCCAAATTGTATGTGGCGGCTGACGGGCCCATTGCCAACGACCAGCAGGACTGTGCCGATTGCTTTCGCACCCGCACGGTCTTCATGCCTGAATGGCCTTGCGAACTGCACACCTTGAACCAAGAGGAACATCTGGGCAAATCACCGGCCATCCATAAGGCCATGAAGTGGTTTTTCGAACAGGAGAAAGAGGGCATCATTTTGTTTGAGGACTGCATGCCACATCTTGACTTTTTCCCTTATTGCGCGGAACTTTTAGACCGTTTTCGCGATGACAAGCGGATTTTCCACATTGGCGCCTCCAATTTCCGTAAGCATCATAGGGCAGTCAAGAATAAAGCGAAACAGCATGATGATTGTTCCTATTACTTTTCCGCCTACGCCACCACCTGGGGCTTCGCCACCTGGGCCGACCGTTGGGAAGATTTCGATATGGACATCAACGAGCTTGAGCAGATGAATTTCAACAAGTTGGTGAAACATTATACCCGACGACCGAAAGAACGCCGGTATTGGCATCGCCGTTATACCATCTTGCGTAAAACCGAGCTTCCTGTATGGGATTACCAGTACAATTTCCACATTTGGCTGCACTCCGGTTTGGCTGTGTCTCCAACACTCAATCTGGTGACCAATGTGGGTGTGCATCCTCAGGGCTCCAAACGAAAATTCAGGAGACTTATCAAGAAGTCATACCCCATAATGCCCCTCAAACACCCCACGGAAATTATTCCGGATCAGAAGGACGACAAATTCATGTTTAGAAATATTTACAGTAAGGCTTATATCCATATTTTTGCCAACTGGATTAATGATATGCTGGGTGCAAAACAAGAGGAATCCGAGTGGTAAAATAACATTAAAAATTTATTGTGGTATTAATACGTTTTTTTTCGTATCTTTGCCGCCTAAATTTTAAACGATAAAAAGATATGGCAAATAATGAGAAATTAGGTGCAAAAAAATCCGAAAATGTACAAGAAACAGAGAGTTTCGGCACCCGTTTTATCAACTTCTTTGTAAAGTATCAAAATGTAATTTTTGGCGTTATAATTGCCATTTTGGTAATCATCGCCGCTATTATAGCTTTGAACAAGTTTTATTTCACGCCTAAAAACCATAAGGCATCAGCAGCTATGCTGGCACCTATGAATTATTATATGGCTGGAGATTCAGCTTCACTGAACCTGGCATTGGAAGGTGATGATGAGAATGACGGTTTCCTGACCATCATTTCAGATTATAAAATGACCAAAACCGCCAATACTGCCAAATATTTCGCCGGTTTGACTTATCTGAAACTGAATGACAAGGAAGAAGCTTTGAATTACCTGCAGCAGTTCAAAAAGAAAGAAGATGTGCATTGGTATGCTTGCCAGGCATTGATTGGAGACCTTTACGATGAGCAAGGTGACGAGAGCAAGGCTATTTCTTATTACAAGAAAGCTGTCAAAAACGACGATCCTTATTTCACTCCCATCAATCTTTTCAAATTGGGCCAGATGTATGAAAGAAGCGAGAATTGGAAAGAGGCCGCAGCAGCTTACCAACGTATCGAAAACGAATATTACGACCAATATCAGAATATGGGTGTGGCCAAATTTGCTGAAAACGTAAAAAGCAAATTGAAATAATATGGCTGAAAAGAAAAAAAACCTTTCTGAAATTTCTTTTACTCCTCATAAGCAATTCTCACCCCAACAGGTGAGAATTGGCGTTGTAGTGAGTCAGTGGAACAACACTATTACCGACGCTTTGTTGGAGGGAGCACTGAATGCTCTGCAGGAATACAAGGTGCCGAAAGGCAACATTACCGTGCGTCGTGTGCCTGGCAGTTTCGAGTTGCCCTCCGCCGCTGTCATGATGCTGGAAGCCGATGAGAAGATGGATGCGGTTATTTGCTTGGGTTGCATTATCCAAGGCGAAACCCGCCATTTTGAGTTTATCGCCCAGGCTGTGGCCGATGGTATCATGAAAGCCGCCATAGACTATGCTACACCTGTCATTTTCGGTGTGCTGACCTGCAACGACATGCAGCAAGCCATTGACCGTTCGGGTGGCAAACATGGCAACAAAGGTACGGAAGCTGCCGTAAGTTGTCTGCAAATGATTGATTACCAAAAGTCGTTATGCTAAGAGTTGTTTTTATGGGAACTCCGGAGTTCGCTTGTGCGGGCCTGGAAGCCATCATCGCATCAGATTTTGCTGAGGTGGTGGCGGTTGTGACCGTGCCTGACAAACCGGCGGGACGTGGCCAGCAATTGCGTTTCTCCGAGGTTAAGAAAACAGCGATGGCACACCAGCTGCCCGTATTGCAACCTGAAAAACTCAAGGACGAGCAGTTTATTGAACAACTCAAGCAATATCAGGCCGATGTGTTTGTGGTTGTCGCTTTCCGCATTTTGCCGGAGGTGGTCTATTCCATGCCGCCGAAGGGATCTTTTAACCTCCATGCCTCGTTGTTGCCCAACTATCGTGGTGCCGCACCTATCCAAAGGGCAGTCATGAATGGCGAGACCAAAACAGGTGTTACTACCTTTTTCCTGAATCCGCAGGTGGACTGTGGGGATATTATCGACCAGATGGAGGTGGAAATTGGTCCTGAAGAAACAACAGGTGAATTATATGACCATTTGATGCGGGTGGGTTCGGATTTGATCATCAAAACATTGAAATCCATTGATGAGGCTTCTGTCAGTTGCAAAAAACAATCCACCATAACCGCTAATGCGATCAAGCCTGCTCCGAAGATTTTGAAAGAAGATATGCTGATACATTGGGATCGTCCCGCACAGGAAATTTTCAATCAGATACGAGGTCTGTCACCATATCCCGGTGCCTTTTCCCGGATAAGAAATCTCGACGGGAAGGAATTTATCATCAAGTGCTACGAGGCTGAAATTAGTGAAAGACCAAGTGCCAAATCCCAAGGCAAATGGGAAATAGACAAGGACGGACTCTTTGTCGTTCACACCAAAGATTTCCAACTTTCGCTGAAAAACATACAATTTGAAGGTAAGAAGAGGATGCCCTCTGCCGATTTTACAAGGGGTTGGAGGAGTGAAAATTACAGCGACACGCTGTTTTAGTATAAATTTTCACCGAATTTTCACTCGTTTTTTAACATTATGATAAATTTATCAACAATTTATCATAAGTTTAGTCATTTCTAAAAAATTCTATATACCTTTGCAATTCATAATTATATTAACCCTTTTAAATATCAGAAAAAATGAACAAAGCTGAATTAATTAGTGCTATCGCTGAAAAAGCCGGTTTCACAAAAGTTGACGCAAAGAAAGCGTTGGAATCTTTCTTGGAAGTAACAACAGGTGCATTAAAGAAAGGTGACAAGGTCTCTTTGGTAGGTTTTGGAACCTTCACAGTGATTAAGAGAGCAGCCAGAAAAGGCCGTAATCCTCAGACCAAGAAGGAAATCAAGATTCCCGCAAAGAAAGTCGTCAAATTCAAAGCTGGCTCAGATTTGGCAACCATCAAATAAGCCAAGTGAGAAGCAAGAATCAAAAAAAGCCCTTTCGAAAGGGCTTTTTTTATTTTATTTGATGACCAAGGGTCCAGTAAAAAAAACACTGATATTTTCCAATAGCGGAACAGACGTGGCGGAGCGGGTATGTGAGGGTGTGGTTCATGGGTGCAAAGATAGTGAAAACACAAGGGAAAAATTTTTATAACTATGGTTCATGCAACACGATTGATTTTAAATTACTCATTGCAGTGGATACCAAATCTTTGTCGTTATATAATTCTTTTATTGGATATGAACAATTAGGTCCATATTTTTCAAGTAATCGTATAGAGGCTTCTTTATTTCCATATTTAATTGCTAATTTGAAATGATGTAAAGCAAAAGCTTGAATATATGGGTCTAATTGATAGAAGAAGTCTGTATCTGAACCATACTCAAAACCATATTTCTGGGACAATACATCAAAAACGTCTAGACAAGCTTGGTGATAATGGTATTCATTTGCCATAAGTAAAGAGTATGTTAAGCACATGTCAGCCACACCGTCATCTGCATGATATATGAAAAATCTCAAGTATGCAGTTGTGTCACCTTTTTCCTGCATTAATTGTATAAGTTCTTCTTCCTCTGTTGTGTAACAATAGGGACATAAACTAACTTCTTCTATTTCTTGTCTCTCAATTGCTATGTCATTCTGATTTTTACATGAACACACGGAAACAAAAATAAGTAAAAAAAATAATTTGCGTTTCATAGATGTTATTTTTTATGAAAATCTTTCTCACTTATACTGCCAGAATAATGATCTTCAGGAATGTCCTCAAGATTAACCTTATGATCTTTTGTAGAAAGACCTGGTTGCCATAGAGAATCGTATGCCTCTACAGGTTTCCCTTTTTGATACACAAGCCAATATCCAGGATCATTTTCGTCCTTTGTTCCATCATTTTTTTTCCTTCTAACTTCCACCTCTCCATTGGTTTTTATCCAAACTTGTCGCGTTGGTGCAATAACATTAATGTTTTTATATTTTGATGAAATTTTTGCGGCTATAGAGTTCTCGCCTCGACCTGTATTACATGAATATAAAATAAGCGAAAAACCAGGAGTTTCTTTTCCCTTATCCCATTCTTTGTTGTTGCTGAATGCGTCATTGAAACTTTTTGCATCATATAGTGCATCTGCGAGTTTTCCGTTTATTACATTGCGTATAAATCCCTGGTTCCCATGTCCTACAACTTGAAAAGCATTAGGAATATTAGGTAGGTTTTGAGCTGCTTTAACCAGTGTGATGTCTTGTTTGTTTGTCTGAACATCAAATAAATAAACATCGGCTTCAAGACCTTCCAACTCTCTTGCCCAAATCGGAGTGTTTTCACAAAACGCATACGTGCTGTTCCACGGGTACTTTGCCGCCAGTGGGTCAACACTCCAAAAACGGCCTAAACGGGCATCATGCATGCGGTATTCGAAGGCATGAAGAGCCACCTCCCCAAACACCTCATTATCACCCTCTTGCCCGTTAAAAAAGTACCGATACCCCCCGGTGTTGGTACTTCGGTTGGGAATGGGATAGCCGAAGGGGTAATAGTCGGTGGTGGAGACAATCCACGGGAGATAGGCATCGCTATTGGCCAAAGTCATCGGTTGACGGCGGTCGAGGATGGTGGCCATCACATTGCCCAAATGGTCAGTCAACTCGTACTGCCTCATGCCAATGGTAAATGGCGGTATGGATGGGTTTGTCGGAGTTGTCAGATCAACCTGTTGCTTTAATTCCCCTAATCTTTTAGCTCCATATATCGGGCGTTCCACAGCTTTGAAATCACGTTTTGAGACCCTGTATATACACATCACATTGCCTGACGCGTCGTGGATATAATAGTCGGTGATGTTTCCTGTTTTTTTCATTTGGCGCTGGCCTGTGACGCTGTAACGGAAGGTACTCAACACATTGCCATTCTTCCATATCGTATCGACCTTGCCCGCCGCATTCCATGAGATGTCCAAACCCTCGCCATTGTCCCTGGTAAGATTGCCAATGGCATCGTATCGGTAACCGCCTGTGTTTAGCCCCCACCATGCGGTTATAGAGTCCAGACGGTTGTTGCCAGAAAGATATTCGTATTCAATATAATGTAATTCATTGGTTTCACTGTCATAACGGATCAGTGTGTCAAGATTACCATTATGGTCGTATGTATAATAAGTTGAGTAAGTATAAAAAGGTTGGCATTGAGGATTTCCAGCATCGGAATTCGTTTTCATCCCTTTTATCCTGTTCAGCTTGTCATATCGGAAAAACTTGACTAAAGGGTTTATTTCTGTTGAGAGGTAATCAGTGGTCAAGGCGGAAATGTTGCCGTTGTACAGAGGTGTTGCATTATGATGATCCTTGTTGTAGTTAGTGGCCATATTTCAAGGCATTTTGCTTGCAAAAATATAAAAATAATTCAAATGTGTAATAGCCGGCAATCTTTTTCGCTATCTTGCCTTGAGGATGCACGAAATTCCCCTTCTTTTAGAAGGGGTGGCCGGAGGCCGGGGTAGTGACGCGTATCTAACGGCGAAGCCGTACAATTTTTATTCATGCTCATAATTTAAGATGATAAAT